>OMEA01000245.1_pt1 | contig 29008 bp, 16 predicted proteins | sample 1645321 | NCBI WGS metagenome assembly OMEA01 (sample SAMEA103958151, study PRJEB25191) | human gut metagenome
ACCGTTGGTTCAGGGCGTGCTGCTTCTGGAGCTTTTGGGCCTTCAGCCCGTACTTGAACCACATGCGGAACTTTTCAGTCACCTTATTATATTAGAATGAGAGAAAGGGAAAAGTTATTGATATATGAGACAAAGCACGTATGGAAATCTTTTCATAACTTTGCAAACAGAACAGAAGATGAAAATCAATCTAATAATTTAATTAAATATAAACTATGAAGAGATTATCAATCTTAGCATCGATGCTCGCGATGGCGTGCCTACCTATGATGGCACAGAAAACGGGCAGTAAGGTTCAGGAAAAGCCTGATCCAAATTTTCAGATTTATCTCTGCTTCGGACAGTCGAACATGGAAGGAAATGCGGCTATCGAAGACATTGACCGAACGGGCGTGAACCCGAGATTCCAGGCTATGTATGCCGTGGATGATGAAAAGGCGGGATGGAAGAAGGGACAATGGCACACCGCCGTGCCGCCACAGGCAAGACCCTCTACAGGACTGACTCCTGTTGACTATTTCGGAAGAAAGATGGTGGATAACCTGCCAGACAGCATCAAGGTGGGAACCATCACCGTGGCAGTGGGCGGAGCCAGCATCGACCTCTTCGATAAACGTACCTATAAGGCTTATCTCAAGAAACAACCCGACTGGATGAAAAACTTTGCATCCCAGTACAACGGAAATCCATACGCCCGACTGATAGAACTGGCAAAAATAGCCAAGAAGCAGGGTGTTATCAAGGGCATCCTCCTGCATCAGGGCGAAACCAACAACGGCGATGCCAACTGGCCTAACCGTGTAAAGACTGTTTATAACGACATCTTGAAGGATTTGAATCTGAAGGCAGAAGACGTACCTCTGCTCGTAGGCGAAACCGTACAGAAGGATATGGGCGGAAAATGCTGGGCACATATCGCCATCATTGATGATATTGCCAAGACCATTCCTACAGCCCACGTCATTTCTTCAAAGGGCTGTCCACAACGTGGCGATGGTCTACACTTCATCGCAGAAAGCTACCGCACCATGGGCAAGCGCTATGCAAACATGATGCTCGCCCTGCAGGGAATCATTCCAGACAGCAACTATCCGCGTGTAGATAAGGACCGCAGAGCTTATGTAAAGCTCCATGCTCCTGAGGCAAAGAAAGTAATCTTCGACATCTGCGGCAAGCAATATGAGATGAAAAAGGATTTGGATGGCGACTGGTACGGCGTGAGCGATCCGCTGGTAGTAGGATTCCACTACTATTTTCTGAATGTAGATGGCGTGCAGGTAGTTGACCCTGCCAGCGAAACCTACTTCGGCTGCTGCCGTGAAGCAGGCGGTCTGGAAGTTCCAGAAGGAGCAGAAGGCAACTACTACCGTCCTCAGCAGGGCGTAGCCCACGGTCAGGTTCGCTCAGTATCTTACTATGCAGCCTCTCAGAAACAGTTCCGCCGCGCCATGGTTTACACCCCTGCCGAATATGAAACCAACACCACCAAGCGCTATCCTGTGCTCTATCTGCAGCATGGCATGGGCGAAGACGAAACGGGCTGGAGCAAGCAGGGAATGATGCAGCACATCATGGACAATCTGATAGCAGAAGGCAAGGCTGAGCCTATGATTGTTGTCATGGAGAGTGGCGATGTAAAGAAGCCTTTCGTTGCCCGTCCAGGCAAGAATGTAGATGAAGAGCGCAGCCACTATGGAGCTTCTTTCTATGATGTGATTATCAAGGATCTGATTCCGATGGTTGACAAGACATTCCGCACTTATACCGACCGCGAGCATCGTGCGATGGCTGGCTTGTCATGGGGCGGTTACCAGACATTCAACACGGTATTGCCTCACATGGACAAGTTTTCTGCCCTTGGAACCTTTAGCGGTGCACTCTTTGGCGTGGATGTAAAGACCTGTTTCAATGGAGTTTTTGCCGATGCAGAGAAATACAACAAGAACATTCATTATATGTTTATGGGCTGCGGTTCGGAAGAGAACTTCGGTACCGAGAAGATGGCACAGCAGTTGAAGGAACTGGGCATCAAGCTCGATGTTTATGTATCACCAGGCACTCATCATGAGTGGCTCACCTGGCGCCGTTGCTTCAAGGAATTTGTTCCTCACCTCTTTAAATGGTAAACAAACTATCAGACACAATAAATCCCAGAACTGCTTGGAAGAGCGATTCTGGGATTTTTTATACCATTTGTTTAATATTTATATTAGATAGATTAATTCGTTACTGAAGTTTCGCATGTAAGCCCCACACGCCCCAGGCATCAGAACACCATCATTACCTGCGGATTGCTTGTATCACATCCTTCGTAGGCAGCCCACTTCTTTACATATTCCTCAATGCTAGGATAACCGCCAGCCATGTGATAAGGATCGCCCGTATATTTGAACACATCATCAGCGGTTCCGTGAATATGCATGATAGGCACCAAGCGGTTAGCTCTAGGCTGCTTACCGATATCCACACCGCTCACAGGTCCGAAGGCAGCAATCTTATAGCCAAGAGTTTCCAGGCAATGATAACCCAGCCAGCTACCCATAGAGAAACCCGAGAGATAGATGCGGTTCTTGTCCACATTGTGCTTCAGCTCCATATCCTTCATGACAGCCTCCACAAACATCACATCACCCATACCGCTGGTGTCCCACATCTTGTTATTACCCAGCGGATAAGTAACGATAAAACCCTCGGTATCAGCCAGCGCATTCCATTGCGTCTGATTCTGCTGAAACTCAGGGTCCTGGTTCATACCATGCAGAGAAATCACCAGAGCCGGTGATTTCTCTACATTCTTTGGTACATAAGTGAGGGTCTTGCGAGTAGAAGTCCTCACTTTTACATCTTCCCAGGTCTGTGCCGCCATTTGTAGGCACAGAACCATGAGGAGAGATGAGAGCATTGTAAAACGTCTCATCTATTACTTGATAACCATCTTTTTACCATTCTTGATTACAATGCCCTTGTAACCCTTACCTACCTGCTGACCAGCGAGGTTGAAGCACTTGCCATCCTTAGCAACCTTCAGATTCTCTACCTTAGAAATGCCGGTAGCTGTAGTAGTTACACGCTTGATACTTTTGATTTTTACGGTTTGGGCATTAGAGTCTGTATTCTGTAGGAACACACTGATAACTTTGGTTGCCTTATTTGCTGCAGCCAAGACATTATCCTTAGAAATCACGCAAGAAGCTTTGCTGGATCCAGGCTCTACTGGGAAATAAAGAGCTATCTTAGCGTCCCATGTAACAGTTTCATCCTTTACATCAGTATTACAACCGAGATTAAGACCAGCAGTTGTAGGTTCTTCAAACTCTACAATATACTCCTGTTTTTCACCAGAATTAACGTCAAAAGTAGCCAAAGTTCCGTTTTCATCTGTAGAAACAGTAATCAAACTATACTGACTAGGAAATACGATAATAGGATCAGCATAAGCAGCCTTACCTACGACAGACTTATTCCATCCCCAAGCAATAGCAAAGGGCACTTCTTCTTGAGAGTCATCGTTCTTGATAAGATAAACCTTCTTCAGACTAACCTCAACTCCTGGGGCTAATCCCTGAAGATCAAGTAAATCTATATTCTTTCCCTTAAAAGCTGCATCAAATGTAACTTCCATCTCACCATCACCTGAAAGACCTGCATACTGCTCGGGGTCACACTGGTATGAGGTATTATAATCAGACTTTTTCACACCAACTTTGATATTCACACATTTATCACCAACAGCCTTTAAATTGGAAAAGACAACCTTCAGTCCCTTGTATTCATCCCCAGAAATAGAAGGTTTTCCGCCGAGCAAATTAATGGCACCATACTCATTGGTACATGTGAAAAGTTCTGGGATACTAGAACCATCATGAGTTTTGATAGTTGCATTTGTACCCGCACCACCAAAAAATAAGTTCTGCGCTGTCTGAGCGTTAGCACCAACTGCCATCAAGGCGGCAGCAATCAAAGTAAATAACTTTTTCATAAGCTTTACAATTTGTTATTAAGTTAATAAATCCAGTTATAAAATTGAGAAGTTTCTCAAATCTGATGGCAAAAGTAACAGAAAAGGCTGAAAAAGACTTTGCGTGGTATAACAAATACTTTGTGAGAATTACCAAATAGGTTTGATAGCCAACATTATAACGAAAATGATACCCCATCAAACCTATTTGAAGAGGAAATCAGGAAAAGTCAAATAAACAAATATTCCAGATTCCCCAAATGTTTTTACCCAAAATATTCCAGATTCCCCAAATGTTTGGTCAAAACAGAGGAAAAATATACAGATGAGCCTAATACATCACGTCCTTCTCTGGGAAGCCAAATTAAAGATTTTGGCACGAAAACGCACTTTTTCTCGAAAAAAAAGTGAGAAAAAGTGCGTTTTCGTGCCATTTTAAGGAAAGTATAGTAAACAGCGAAGTCACACTAGACAATCTCTTTCAAGAATGACACATAGGAGAAAGAGAATATTTTCATCATTAAAAAAATGCAAAAAGGTTGACCGTGTCATCACAACACAGCCAACCTTAACGACTAACATCTTTTTTCGGTCAATCTTTGTATGATAAACCTAAAACTAATGTCTTTTAGAGTAATTACTTGGCGTCGTTCCAATATTCAGGAGCGCCAAGACCAGCAGCAAAACCTGCATAGGTATGCTTGCGAAGATAGTTGAGATCCCAGAGACCTACTGGCAAACCAGGACGCCAACCTGAATCCTTAGGAGAATCTGTAGCACACCACTGAGTGATGCCATACTGCTTATCAATAGGGATAATCTCGAAGTACTTCTTGAGAACGAAGGTGTAGAGGTCACGCATTTCCTTGTGTTGTTCCTCGGTCATCTGATCATAAGTTACGTCTTTGCCAGCGGCATCAACATAACCCATATCAAGTTCAGAAATCTTGCAAAGCTTGCCACTTTCCTTCATCAACTCCAACATCTTGACGATATGATTTGTCACACTGTCCTGTTTGACAGGATCAGCATAGCAAGAGATATGCATCTGAGATGCGATACCATCAATCTTGGTAACACCATCAGCCTCCCAATCCTTGATCCACTTCAACAAACTTCTCAACTTGCCATTGTCGTCCCAATCGCTCTCCAAGTTATAATCATTGATGAAGAGTTTCAATTTCTCAGGGTCACCATTATGGGCGGCAAAACTCTTGCGAGCTGCAGCTACAGCAGTGCGAACATAATCAATGTCACCCAGGTAATCCTGCCAGTAGAAATTGTTCTTTGCATCGTCAGGCTTAACGTTGCCTCGTTTAGCAGACTGCAAGTCGAACTTGCCATCACCATCTTTATCGTCACCAGAAAGGGCCTCGTTCACAACATCCCAAGATGTAACATAACCATCAGTAGCCTCCATCATACCATCAATCCAATTCTGCAAAACAGGAGTAAGAATGTTCTTCTTTTCCTCATCTGTAAGTTCAATGGTATTTGAAGACTTCGTGTAGTAAACTTCAAAATCATCAATATAGAGGGTACCCGCATATTTACCGATATTCAGCAGCAGGCGCAAGGCATTGTCACCATTACATGTGGTAGTCACATCAACTTCCTTCCAATCAGTTGTAACGTTGATGGTAGGGAAGTCACCACAGCCTTGGTATCCGTCAGGATTCTGGAATCCAGCACCAAATTCACCAGCTACAGAACCCTTGATTTTCATCTTCAAGTGATAGGTTGTACCATTCTCGAAAGCGAAAACTGGTTGATAGTTAACTTGTGCATTCCAAGGGTCCGCCTTGGCTGCGTTGTTACCAACCTCACAAACACCATTTACAATCTTTGGCGCATTATCCATACCCCATCCAACAAGGTTCTGACCATCATCAAAGGTAAGATGCCCAACACTTACAGGGATATCAACAGCACCCGCACCAGCGACATTACCAATCTTATAGTTGACGTCTACCCAAGAAACTTTGGTCCAGTGAGAAATATCATTTTCATCAAAGGTAGAGTTTACTACAAGATTATGGTCAGAGCCCTTTTCCTTCAATACAAAATTATCAAAATAGAGAGTACCGCCAATCTTTCCGAAGCAGAAACGCATACGATCGATATCCGCATTCGGCGTAAAAGAGAAGCTATTATCAATAGCACTTTCAGCTACAGTAAATGAACCTGCTCCATACTGTGTATCAGAACCATCTTTCTTACCAGGCCAGAAATCAATCGTTCCAGGATTAGTTCCCCTTACATTAAGTGAAATCTCGTAAGTTTTACCTGCTTGAAGAGGTTTATCCAGATCATAGTAGATTTCATATTCCCAGGTATCTGCCTTAGGCTCACCAGCCGTGATGATAAGTCCAGGATTCTTCTCAGCAGGAGGCAACTCCTTGCCCTTTATCAGCCCATTCAGATACTTGTTAGGCTGCTGAGAATGCCAAGCCAGCGTATGGCCATAAATCGTCAAACCTGCATCTTTCGCATTCTTGACGAACTCCTTGACTAACGAAAAATCCATACTGCCATCATCTTTCACACAAGAAGCCATTTTCATGGCATTACCAGCAGTCATTTCATTGAAATTGCTACCAGCAAGGCAATATACAAGTGCCTGCTTGTTGAATTCGGCTGCTTCGAGCGCAATGCCCAACTTAAAGTCGGGATTGCACTTGCCGGCAGCTTTCATATCTTCCACGTATTTCTTCAAAGGCTCGTAGTTGTTCAGATACTGATAATCCTTCAAATTCTTGGTCATATCAGTTCTGTACTCCGAGAACTTGTCATCAGCACAAGAAGACAAAGCCAAGAGAGCCATCAAGCCTAAACCTAAATTAATATTTTTCAATTTCATAATAATCAAATTATTAGAATGACACTTATCTATCAAGAATATTACTTCCTGATATACTGAGGACTGAATTGAACAATACCATTGGTGTTACCACGAGTCTGGGCAACAAACTGATCGGATGTTTCCAAAACAATGCCTGAACCGAAATCAACCTTGTAATTGAGAGTCAGGATGTCACGATCCTTGTTACCCCAAGCCAACTTAGCTCCCTTTTCAACAAACTTTCCTGAACCAGAAGCAGTCATGCCCTCTGTATCAGAAGTAACGGTACAATTACCATTATCATCGAACGTAAGTTTCAAGTTGCAAGTGACCTTAGAGCCGTCAGCTTTATTTACAGAGACTTCGAAATTACATTCCTTCAAACTCTTGGTTGTAATTCGACTCACTTCATCCTTTTCAAGAGTTGCACCTTCACGCTTTACCTCTTTAGTTTGTCCATTCTCTGTAATCTTGTCAGTTCCTCTACGGAAATAATAGCCATCCCATGGATTCATAAACCTAACGCAATAAAGGATATAATCCTTAGGAACAATAGACCAAGCTGAAGCATCAGTACGAACAGGAGTTGTACCTGCAACGGCAGGAGAACCCGAAAGAATAGAATCGGCTCCCACCATTTCCTTGATGCGAACTGGGATTACATATGTATTCTTTGCACAATCAGGGTCAGCAAAAAAAGCATCCTCCAACTTAACCTGAAGACGTCCCTGCAATTTCCCATTATACGCAACCGTCTTGGTAGGAATTGTATAATAATTGCTAGGCATTGGCTTTACAGGAGTGACTCCATCCTCAAAATACAGATTGTCACACAATGAATTATCAACATCTACATTCAATGTGATGTTTTTTCCATTATATGCTCCACCCATTGTAGATACGATATACAATACATGATTGTTATCATCCGTATTATCGCGATTCTCATCATTGCCTAAAACTACAGAACGTTCGATATACTGATAAGGATAATATACAGTAGTACCGCCCTCATAATCAGGAAATTCTTGGTCGCCATTCTCGCAAGAGTTAAAGCCTAAAGCCAAGATTCCCAATGCAGCCATGGACAAATATTTGCTTATCTTCATTGTTTTCATCATTTTAAATATTAGTCGTTATTTTTTACTTCCCAGCCCTTATTCTGCTGCAAGTTGCTCCACTTCAATATTTCGCTCTGTGGTATAGGACCGTAATACATGTAATCTTTATAGCTGCGATCCTCAACCTTCATTTCTTTGTATGATGGAACACCAGCCTCTAAAGTGATTTCCACACCACGCGCAGCCTCATTTAGAGGAGCTTTCCAACGGCGAAGGTCACTAAAGCGCTTATTTTCAAAACAAAGTTCCAAACGACGCTCGTTGCGAATCAACTCACGCATTTTCTCTTTGCTACCAGCGCACTCATCCAAGTATGGATCCTCGCCAAACTCGCCAATTCCAGCACGCTCACGGATTGCCTTGATTACATCGTAAGCTGAGTAGTTGTGAGTTCCCTTACCCTTTGGTCCCCAAGCCTCGTTGGCAGCCTCAGCGTAATTGAGGAATATCTCAGTATAGCGAATATACACAGGATAATGATACTGAGCATTCTTTGCATTAGGGTCAGGATTACAATCCTCACGCAACAGCTTTTTCATGTAATAGCCTGTACGAGTAGAATTGGAAATCTTATTCAAACCATCATTGTTATTAGCCGTCGTAATGTCTGTATGAATGGTCTTTCCCTTATAAGTACTACCATCATGAATGATATAAAGGTCAAGACGAGGGTCTCGATTGCTGTAAGGATTCGACTTATCATACTCAGAACGATCATCGGTGATAGGATAACCATTTACAGCAGGGAATGCATCGACCAGATTCTGAGTTGGGTTGATTCTACCCTTACCATAAAGAGACGGAGGGAAATTATCAGACTCTTGGTTCAGACCAAGATCCCAGTCATCAGGACCATTGGTACGACTGCCACGCCAAAGAATTTCAGCAGGACAAGCACCTGAGCCAAGCGCATCGATTTCCTTGGTTTGCATAAACCAATTATTACCTGTAGCAGACAAACCACTCACACCATTGATACGGTCAAGAACGGTAGCTGCATCGTCAGCAGCCTTAACATAATCCACGTTTGTACCTTCAGAGAAAGCAGGACTAGCTGCAAGCAAAGATACCTGTGAGCGAATAGCCTCAGCGATACGACCGCTGATACGACCACGCATAATGGAACCAAACACACGGTTGTAGTCTCCTGCGGTCTTTACTCCGATTTCCTTATACTTGGCAGGAACAGCGTTATCATCAGTCAAATCATTGTAATCAAGAGGGAGAAGCTTGGCAGCCTCGTCCAAATCGCTATAGATTTGATCCAAGCACTCCTGGAATGTATTACGTGGCTTGTTGAAATCATCAGTAGAAGTCTCTGGTACTGTCAAATTAGGAACGCCAAGCAGTTTGCCATCGGCTGTCCATCCACCATGATTCATCAAAAGATAATACAAGTTGAGAGCTCTCAAAGCATAAGCTTCACCTTTACGGCTATCACAATACATCTTACGGGCATTTTCGTCCTTTGCCCAGTTTACCTTATCTACCTCCTGAAGGAAGATATTGAGATATTGGATACTAGCACGACCACTTGTCCATTTGTCCATAGGATCGCTATTAGCAGTCCAAGAACCTGTAGCCATCTTGAGATAGCCATTTGTCAAGTCATTGCTTACAGCGTCATCTGTAGCAACATCAGTAACACTCTTGGTATTGTAAGGAAGCATCGCATAACCATATCCCAATAATCCCTGAGCGTATGTTGGCTCATTGTAAATCTCATCCAAGCCACGGTTGTTTTCCTCTGCAGGCTCGAAAAGATCTGAGCAAGAAGCCAAGGTAAGCGACATTGCTGCTAATATAAATATATTTTTTACTTTCATTTCTTTCTACATTTTAAAATGATTAGAATGTTGCCTTCACACCTATATTATAATAGCGTGTCTGAGGCGCAGACCCAACGTTCATCTCTAAGACTTCGCGCTCTCCTGAAATGGTAAGCAAGTTAGCTCCGCTTACGTATGCCGACAACCCCTTAAGCCATGTCTTTTGGAACAAAGTACTAGGCAAGTCGTAAGTTATCTGGACCTTAGCCAAGCGGAAAGCATCCGTCTTGTACATCCAGAAGTCTGATGTCTGGAAGTTGTTGTTACCATCAAGAGATGTCAAACGAGGATAGGTTGCAGTTTCTTTGGTTTCCTCTGTCCATCGGTTACGAACTACAGCAGAATATTTGCTATCGCCCTTTACCCACCAATAAGAATTATTCTTGACTCCCCAAGCACCGAAGTTACCGGTACCAAGAGCGAAGAAGGTAAAGTTCTTCCACTTAGCTGTAAGATTGACACCAAGCGTGAATGGTGCTCCGTACCAACCACCCTTACCCAAGAAGACTTTGTCGTATTGGTCAATTTTATTATCACCATTTACATCCACATACTTGATGTCACCAGGTTTAACTGTTCCACCAAAATAGCTTTGGTCTGGAGAAGTTTTGATTTCCTCCTCGCTTTGGAAGAGACCTGCGCTCTTGTAGCCCCAAATGCCATCAAGTGCCTTTCCTTGTGTGTTCTGATACTGCTCTACGTTGTCCTCATCTCGTTTGGTAGCCTTGGTTGTATAGTAAGTACCTGTCACACCAAGTGAGAGATCCACATCACCTACCTTCTTATTGAAGTTGGCTGCGAAATCAAATCCAACTCTTCGATTATTGTTGTAATTCAGTACAGGCATAAACGAAGCATCTGGATAATCAGTATTCAAATGAGATGGATAGAATGTTGGCTTAGAGATAAGATAACCCTCCATCGAATTGATGAAGAAACTTGCATCCAATGTCACCAATTTCTGCCACAAGGATGTCTTGAAATTCAGAGACAACTCTTTGCGCTTGATAAAATCAAGGTCTTTGTTCTCACCTCTTTTTGAATAGGTGTATTTATCGCTAGATCCATCATACCATCCATAGCCGTAATCAGAAGTCCAAATACTCTGATAGAGATAGTAGCGATTGTCACCATTTGCTATATCAATATCCTCATTGATAATACTACCTGATACACTAATCATCATGTCATCTACCACCTTGGAATTCTTCAAGAAAGACTCATTCTTGAGTCTCCAACCCAAAGAAAGTGATGGTGAGAGAGCCTCACGATGACCTGGAGCCAACTGGGCAGAGTGGATAGCAGCTAATCCAAAATCTGCGTAATACTTCTGGGCATAATTGTAAGAAGCATCGAATGCAAGATTGGCACTAGAGTTCTTATGATACTGTCCAGACTTCGACTGCTGGAAGCCAGAAGCTATCAACATTGCCGACAGATTGTGAACCTTGTTGAAAGTATTGTTGTAGTTGAACTGACCAGAGAAAAACATGGTCTGGTTATCTGTACTTCCACTGATGTTCTGGTTGCCAGACTTTTTATCCTCACCTTCCTTCTTCAATGCGACAATCATATCCTTGCCATCGACGTTAGCCCATGTTGGGATATAAACAGCATAGCTATTATCGAAAGAAGTATTATAAGAGGTAGCATAGTCAACTGCGAAATGAGTCTCGAAAGACAAGCCCTTCAACACCTTGTGCAAGTTGATATTGACACCCGTATCAAACTGGAATTGACGACTAGTAAATTTACTACTTCCTGCAGAATAGATATCAGCAAAAACATTAGAGGAGTTTGCCTGAGTACCAGCAAGGAAGTATTTGCCATCAACCAACTTCGCAACGCTCATCAAGTCCCAAGCAGCCTTAGCATTAGGCGCTATCATATCTGTGGAGATAAGAGGAGCTGCATTCTGTGGGAAATTAGGACGCCAAGTAGAAGCAGCTTCCCAGTAATTACCCTTTGCAGAATGAGAATCATAGAAGGTTGCACTGGAGTTGACCCAAGCCTTAATTTCATCAGTAATGTCTATATCCACATTACCACGAACGCTGAAGCGCTGGGTATTATTATTCTTAGCCTCACCAAACTTGAAATAATCGCCCTGGCGATAATAGTTGATATTGCTATAGAAGTGAGCTCGCTTACCACCACCACTGATTTCTGCAGTAGCCTCATAACGGCTGTTCATCTTTCTGAGATAATCAGAAGAATAGAAATCGAGATTAGGATAACGATAAGGGTTCAAACCTGCTCCATGATTATAGATGTCCTCAGCAGAATAAAGCTCAGCCAGACCATCATTACGACGAGCCTCGTTATAGAGAGTCATATACTCTGCACTGCTAAGATACTCAGGATAAGACGTTGCTACATTCAAACCTGCATTAGCCTGCACCTCGACCTTCAAGCCGTCATTATGACCACGCTTGGTGGTTATGACTACAGCACCCTTGGCAGCCTTGCTACCATAGAGCACCACAGCCTGCGCACCCTTGAGGAAAGAAATCTGTGCAATCTCACTTGGTTGAACGTTGTTAGCTTCACGAGGCACACCATCTACCAAGACGAGATAACCAGCGTTGTCGGCATCCATACCCCAGAGAGAATTGCCATTCCAACCACCTACATAACCTTGCATATTGTCGAGGCTATAAGTATGGTAGTTCTTCTTCATCAAGTTCTCTACATCGACTACAGACACACCGCCCAAGATGTCATCCTTGGCTACCTTTCGGTAAGCCACCTGAACCATCTCCTTGTCGGCACTGGCTGTATCGGATTCGCTTGTCTGTGCAGTCTTGGCATTGGCACCAAGAGGAGCCAAAGCCACGAGACTTGCTACAAAAAGCTTATAATTATATGATTTGAATCTTGAATTCATACTATCATTATTCATTTAGTATTACTAATTTATAATTTTAAACCTTACCAGCCAGGATTTTGACTAAACTCTGGATAGAGCTGAGTCTCCTTGATTGGCAATGGGAACCAATAGTGCTTGGCAGTGAAATTACGAGTCAATATCAACTCTCTGCGATAATTTCTAACCTCAGCGTCCCTAGGATCATTCTTCTTATAGAAGTCTGCATTTTCCACACGGTCAAACTCCTGTGAGAATTTTTGATTATATGGTGCCTCTGTCAGAAGCAACCAACGCTGCAAGTCACAAAAACGGAATCCTTCGAAAGAAAGTTCTACCTCACGCTCACGACGGACCTCGTCCATGAACTTATGGCTGTCTGCAACAAATTCTGCAGCAACATGACCAGCACCACAACGGTCGCGAAGTGTATTAATTGCATCTTCTGCGGTCTTACCAAAGTTTGAAGACTTGCCAGTAGCACCACCGAATGCAGCACAAGCCTCTGCATACATCAAGTATATGTCTGCAAGACGCATATATGGCAAATAGCAGTGTAAAGCTGAACCCCAGTCGTAATCTTTATCCACTTCATTACAAGTATGAGGCACCAACTTCTGAATGAAATAACCCGTACGGCTTGCATTTTCTATAGGGCGCATATTACCACCCGTATATAATTGGCAATACTGTAAATCTGCATACTGACCAGGTGATCCGTTCAAATACTTAAAACCATCGAAGACGATATCGTGGTAGAAACGTGGATCACGATTTTTGAAAGGATGCGTAGGGTCGAAACCAGACTTTGGATTAAGTACATACTGACCATTCTCAACCAAATAGATTGGTTCTCCGTTAGCCATTCCATAAGCCTCTACAAGGTTGGCAGTAGGTTGGTGAATGACATTATCATGAGCAACGACTTTCTGTACCTTAGGGCCAAAGACCTTAGAGGTGTTCCAGTTAGAGCCATTAAAATCAGCAGATGGACCACGGAAGATAGCTTCAACCGTTCCAGGCATTTTCCAGTTCTGCTTCTTGGTATAGAATATATCAGAAAAACAGCTATTGGCATCATCTGATTTCTCATGATTGTAGATGTCTTTGTACTTAAACTCTGCCAATGCATATTGTGTCTGACCAGCTTCTACAAGAGAGAGCAGTTCACCAAAAGCCTCAGCTGCCTTCTTAGCATATTCCTGATCATAATCATAAGTCTTGCCATTCTTGCTGGCACCAGTCTGCGCACCATTCTTCATCAAAGGACTAGCAGCCCAAAGATAGGTTTTACCAAGATAACCAAGAGCCATGATCTTATTGATGCGAAGATCATTCTTACCTTGTGTGGCAGCACCTGCAGAAGTCTTATCCCAATTAATAGGCAACAAATCGGCAGCCTTGCGGAAATCTGCTGCCGCTTTATCAGCGCATTCCTGATAAGAAAGGCGTGGCAAATTCAGCTCGGCATTGGCATCGAGATAAGTATCCACATAAGGCATACCACCAAAATACTCCATCAATTCCTCATGCCACCATGCACGGAAGAAATAGAGCTGACCCTCTATCAGTTTTTTCTCTTCAGCACTTCCAGTCACAAACTTGTCGATATTCTGTAAACCGAGATTACATTTTCTGATGCAATACCAAGCATGTGGCCAAAGTGAGTGGTTGAACTTATCTGTAGATGTAGGGTTGCTGCCATCCTTGTAAAGCCAGTTACCAGTAGTTTCCCATGCACGGAAGTTACCTAAATCAACCTGATGGGTCATTCTATTATCAGCCTCAGGATTGAAGATTTCATCATCACCCCAGTTCCATGAAGGACAATAGTTACATTTCTCTTTATCAGGGATACAGTTGTATATTTCCTCAACGAAACCTTGGAAATTACGGAAATTGGCAAAGGCATCGTCTGGAGAAACTGTTGAGTCTGGCTCCTTGTCCAAGTAGTCTTGACAAGAGCTCAGCGAAGTACCGAGAGCCAGCGAGACGCATCCCGACAACAATAATGTCTTTATCTTATTTTTCATCTGAATATTTTTTTAATAATTACAAAGAGAATTTAACACCTAAGTTGAAGCGGCGAACCGTAGGGTATGCTCCCAACCAGCCACCACCACCGAGATTTGCCTCACGGTCATCAGGCATACGAGTCCAGAGCCAGAGGTTATTACCATTCAAGTAAACCTTGAGGTAGTTTACGCCTAATGCCTTAATCCAACCCTTGGTCCAGGTATAAGCAATCTCGACATTCTTCAAACGAATGTAAGAACCATCATACATAAACTGTGTACCATAGGTGTAACTTGAAGCAGTGGCACCCCAACGAGGAAGGATACATTCTGCATTGCTTTGATTCTTATTCCACCAAGTACCAGTATCATAAACATTATCAAGCATATTACCAAAGCTTGTCAATGAAACGTCACGGGTCACATTAGTTACTCCATAGAACTGAGCGAAAGCTGAGAACCCTTTCCATTCGAAACCAATAGTAGCATTATAGGTGTTCTGCGGACTACTGCTATAACCTACAGGAGCCGCGTCCTTGCTATCAACAATACCATCACCATTGAAATCAACAATGTAATAGTCACCAACCAAACGGTGATTGTCATTGGAGTCGTGCGCCGGAGAACCTATCAAATCATCAATATTATTGATAAAGCCCCTATCTATATAAGAGCGATACTGATTCATGGCAAATCCGGCCTCCTTTTGATAATTTGGAGTAAGGATGGCATCATCCTTCAAAATCACCTTATTCTTGGCATGGGTCATATTGAAATTACCCCAGAGTCGCAAGCCATTAGCAAACACCTTATTAAGTTTCAATTCCCACTCGTAACCACTGGTACGAACCTTACCTTTATTAATAGTAGGTGCTGTCGTTCCGAAATAAGCAGGAACGGAACGGTTGGAGCCGAAAATCAAGATGTCATTACGACGATCACAGAAGAAATCCAAAGAACCAGTAATCAAGCCTCCCAAGAAACCATAATCAATACCGAAGTTGGTTTTCTTAACTGTTTCCCATTTCACATTATCATTTCCAAGAGTGTTCTGTCGATACCATGTATAGATGCTCTCTGTATGGTCGAGATCCATCGTAGTCTTGCCGCCATATGCCCACTGGCTCATATACAACCAGCGACGAGAAGAATCAAATGGGTCACCAATGTTGTCATCACCAATCTCACCATAGGAAGCACGGAACTTCAACATATCGATGATGTGATTGTCACGAAGAGACTTCATGAAGTTTTCCTCAGTGATGGTCCATCCGATAGCACCTGAATTGAAGAAGGCAAAACGATTGTCCTTGCTGAACTTTTCTGATCCGTTATAGGCACCATTATACTCGATGTTATAACGACCTGCATAGCTATAGGTAGCACGGAAAGCCCAGTCCTCACGGTAAGTTGGCATCACACTACCACGTGCATTCTCCTGACGTGAGAACAAGCCCATGGCTGATACATCATGCTGTCCAAACTTGCGAGCCCAGTTGAGCTGCAACTGATAGTAAAGATTGCGAACAGTCTGGTTATTATCTACAGAACCACCTTCCGTTGACCAGTTCACACCTTGCTGCCAATCAAACTTATTATTTCCTTCAAGTTCTTTACCATAAGTAACCTGACCTGTTTCAGGATCAATATACTTAGTCTGGGCTTCATTATTCAAGTCATTGATACCTCGTCCTGTCTCAACAAAAACATTATCCCAAGAGATAGTACCACGGAAATTCAAGCCTTTGGTTATGAAATCCAATTTCTGCTCAAGGGTAAAGTCTGTATTGATACGAGTGGTTGTAGCCTGTGCTGTACCACCGATAGCAAGATTCTGTGCAGAGTTACTTACATTGGAAGCAGATGGATAGAATCCCCATGTGCCGTCAGAATATTGTGGCAAGAACACATCTGGGGCGATGTTATAAGCACCAGCCCACTGCTGACCAATCTGCCACTCACTATTGCTCATGTTACTCCAAGGAGCTTTTCTTACGCCATTGCTACCAGCCACATTTACCTTCAAAGTAGTGCTACTTGTGATGGCAAAGTCCAAGTTACTACGAACATTGATACGATTGTATCCATAGCCAGAGTTGTAGTTACGACCATTGTCATACTCACGGAAGAGGTCACCCTCATGCACGAAATCAGCAGAAGCGAAGTACTTAACGAATTTTGTACCACCACTCACGTTCACGTTTGCATTATAGGACACAGCAGACTTTTTGAAAAGTGCATCCTGCCAATCCACATTGGCATAACGTTCACGCTGCTCCTGCGTAGTCTGGTTTCGATAGTTGTCTATAAAAGACTGAGGACGAAGATATGAAACACCTTCAGGATAAATGCCCAGTTCACGTTCTACCACTTGGTTGCGAAGCATCAACGCATCATAAGAGTCGTACTTATTAGGCAACTTAGAAGGAGCTTTCAACGTAGCATTGAAACCAACGTCAATCTTAGCCTTGCCTTCCTGACCACGCTTGGTGGTAACCAAGATGACACCATTGGCACCCTTCACACCATAGACTGCAGTAGCAGAAGCATCCTTCAGTACAGAGATGCTCTCCACAGAAGAGATGTCCACGCTGCTCAGAGGACGTTCAATACCATCAACGAGAACGAGAGGGTCGGAATTGTTCCATGAACTAGAACCACGGATGATAATCTGAGGTTCCTCCTCACCAGGCATACCATTGCCTTGGATTGTAACAACTCCTGGGAGGTTACCTGTCAAGGCTGAACCAACGTCGCTGACACCAGCTGCACGCTCCAAAACCTCACCAGTAGTCTGGGTGATGGAACCTACGACAGAAGCCTTCTTCTGCTGACCATAACCAACGACTACAACTTCGCCGATGGCGTTGTCGTCTTCAAGAGTAAGTTTGAACTCTCTCTTCTTACCAATCTTTACTTCCTTGGTCTTCATACCTACGTATGTAAATACGAGGATAGAATTCTCAGAAGGAACACTGATGCTGAAATTACCATCTAAGTCGGTGACCGCACCGACGCTGGCATTACCTTTCACTTTTACAGTGGCACCTATCAGAGGCTCACCTGTACCGTCAACAAGATTACCCTTGACCTGGATATTCTGTGCCTGAGCATTCAGGCTGCAGAAAGCTCCCACCAAGCATAAGGCTGCTGTCCGTTTCATTGTTAACACTTGTTCAATCATGTTCTATTCATTTTTGATTTATGCTTTAAAAATTTAGGCGTGCGCTAAAACTGTTTATTCACGGCGGCAAAGGTATGGATTTCTTTCGAAACATACTTTGCGTGGTGTAACAGAAAGTTTATCATTTTAGAAAAACCTTGCGAGAACGTATTTTTCCATTGCTTAACAGTTGTTTTATTATATAAACACCTGCAGTTGGCTTTTCAACTTCTTTTCCTTCTATATTATAATATAAGGTGGAAACCACGTCTGCCTGGGTTTCTAATTGTTTAATTCCTGTTGTATTTTGTTTCAAATACCATTCTTTATACCAGTTCATACAGGCATAGCCGCAACACTCTTCGAACAATCCGTGTTTCTTGGCATTCTGGAAACCTGGAATCACCTTGCCCGTTTTAAGATATACATCAATATCGTAATATTCCTGTGGATGGGTAATCGTCATTCCGATATTGCCAAAGTGGTCGTGAACTGCCTTCCATGCCAATCCCCATTTCGAGGTAGATGCTGTTGCCCAGCTTCCCAGGTTAGGTTGTATCCACTGTCCCCACTCATTGTAGTGACCTTCGCTCGCCTTGTCCGGATCTTCCGGACTCCAGTCTATCTCCGTTACCATGATAGGCTTCGTCTCTACCATCGGCACCTGATTTTTGAAGTTGCGGATGAAAGCATCGTGATTGCAATTCTTATCGGTCATACTTCCATACCATCCGGAATAAACATGTACTGCATAAGAGAAGTTGTTCTCGCTATCGGTGATAGGATACTTGGCGTAATCCTGGTACTGGCTCTGATAGCCAGAACCTGGCACCCAGATAATACCCTTGAAGCCAGTGGCACGAATCTCATCTACCACAGGCTGGAAGAAATCATGGAGAGCCTTGTCTGATTGAGAGCCATCTGCCAGCAACACATTAATAGGCTCATTGGCTAGCTCGATGCTCACCTGTCCTGCATTCTTCTGGATGGTGGCATTGGAAGCGAAGAGTTTCCACACCTTCTTAAGATATGCCTGATATGCATCTCCCACCTTGATATCCTTTGGACAAACGCCAGGAGGGCGAACGATTACATATAGTCCATGAGCCAAGGCTTTCTCCACAAGCTTGACATAAAGTCTGCTCAAGAATGTCTCGTATCGAATCTCACTAAAATACTGGATATTGTTTTCACCCGTTCCTGCTGGCGCATTATAGTTGGTCCAGCATGGGTCCATGTGCAGACGGAAGACGGTGCAATAAGCTCCCTGCTCCTTATCAGTGATGGCGGTAAACATCTTCTCGAAATAATTCAAGCAAGGAGTCTCATCACCTACTTCATAACCACCCTTACCCCAACGGTTACCATTAAAGTAGCGGTTCGGTGTATCCATCACACCATGCAAGACAACAGTCTTACCATTGGCATCCACCAGGTTCTTACCCTGCACACGGAGTGCCGGCAGATTATCTGCAGCCAGCCCCGCCATTGACAGCATAACCATAGCGAGTGATATTAACAATTTCTTTCTGTTCATTGTTACAATTATTTTTAGATTTATCATTTATTGTCAGTCACCTTATTATATTATGAAGAATTGCCAGGTTCTAGTTTACAGAAAAGGATGCTGGTCTTTTAAAATAGAATGGCGCGTAATCACTACGCACCAATCCCGAAAACCAATTAATCATGATTCTATATAAAAACCATAATATCAAAATCTTTTAGAAATTCTAAACCTATTCAACAAACTATTATGTATAAACCTAACTAACCTAAATATTCTAAATATATACAACTTAAAAACCGATGCAAAGATACTTCTAATCTATCATATATACTTTATAATAAGTAACCAATAGTTTTTCTCTCGTATCACATGTAACATTATCTTTACCCTACGTAACATTTTAACACCTTTTTTAATATATTCTCGTAAAAAACATACCTTACCATGCATTATTCTCCCATTAATTTTGTATTTTTGCAAACGAATATAAAAAAGCCAAAAAGACAATGAAACCAAAAATCATGATGATTTCCATGAAATCAAACCTCAGAACAATGAGATACATCGGTCTTTTACTGATGTTTATCTTCTGTCTCACTGCGCAGAACATGATGGCGCAGCGAGGAAAACTTTTCAATTCAGACAACCAGCTTTCGAGCAACCTTGCCACTCAGGTGTTCCAGGATTCAAATGGTTTCATTTGGATTGCCACCCGTAACGGCTTGAATATCTATGATGGCTATAACTTTATGGTCATCAGAAAAGCCTACAACAACAGTAACGGGCTCAACAGCAACTATATCAACTGTATAACACAGGATGAAAAGGGGCGTATTGTGCTGGGAACAAACAAGTCGCTACTTATACTTAATGGTAAAAGGTTCTGCAACGTACCTATGCTCGATTCAAGAAATAAGCCTATAAACACTTACGTTACCCAGGTAAGCCGTTTGCACAATGGCGATATTGCTGTCGTTACCTCCGGTTACGGCATCATGACCAAGAAAACAGATGCAAACGCCTGTTACACCATGAAAGGAGAAGTGGAGAACCTGAAATACATACATAAGATTCTGGAAGACAAACAAGAAAGGCTCTGGATTATCCTGGAAAACGGAAAGCTGTTACGGAAAGAAAAGAACGGCAAGCTTGTTTCACGCATCATGGGAACAGAGCAACTTAACACACAAGATATCAGGCAAGACGACAAGGGCAACATTTATCTTGCTACCAAGAATGAAGGTGTTTACCTTCTCAAGGCTGGTTCAACCGCCTTCACCAAGATAGCCGGCATTGGCAATCTTCCTATTGACAACATCTATATCAGCCGCGACCAGCGCTTGTTTATCGGTTGCGATGGTATGGGTATCTTCGTGTATAATCCTGTAACAGGATTCTTGCAAAATAATCCTCTGTTCTGCCATGAAGTAAATCTTGCCAAGAGCAAGATTACCAGCATTATAGAAGATTCTACGGGAAACATCTGGGTGAGCATGCTCCAGAAGGGCGTATTCATGCAGTCGCAGGCTCAATGCGATTTCAACTATATGGGCTACCGTTTGGGCAACCGCAACGTGATAGGCGAAAACAGCATCACAAGTCTGTGTGCCAACCAGGGCGATCAAGTCTGGGTGGGCACCGACAAGGATGGTCTTTACCTCTTTGACATAAAAACCGGTAGCATCAAGAGCCATTTATTAAGCAACACCACGGTACTGGCACTCTGCAAAGACAAGAAAGGCAGAACATGGGTAGGAACCTATACTGACGGCATCGGATTGATAGATGCGGGGGGATCTTTCCATCCATTCAGCCTAGGCATTGGCAACCAGGCGGGTATCTTCGATATCCAGGAAGACCCGCAGGGCAATGTATGGTTTGCTACCATGGGCAAAGGACTTTTCCGCCTTTCTCCAGATGGAAGCATCAAGCATTGGAAAACACAAGATGGTGCCGACAACAACCTGAAAAAAAACAGTATTCCTAATGATTACCTCATAAAACTTAGCATCTCAAAAGATGGTAAGCGGGTTTTCGTAGCCACTTCTGTGGGTCTGGCTTGCTATGACCAGCAAAAAAACAGCTGGACTTCCACTTTCGGTGGTGTCAACTGTCTGAGCAAGGGCAGTTTCTCTCATTGCGTTTATTCTGACAGCAAGAATCGCGTATGGTTTGGCACTGAAGACGGCGCAATCTGCTATGATCCGAAGCAGGGATATGCTCATCCGAAGATTTATAACAGAGAACTTGGACTTTCTGACAACAGCGTAGCCAGCATCATAGAAGATTACAAGGGTAGAATCTGGATAGGAACTACCTGTGGTTTAAACCAGATAGATACAGAAAAAGGTACCATCAACAAGTACTACTCAGACAATGGCTTGCAGAGCAATGAGTTCAGCGATGCAGCAGCCTGCACGCTCTGGGGAGGAAAGATGCTGGTGATGGGCGGAACCGGCGGTATCAACTGGTTTGATACGGACAAGGTGAAACAGCATCCTTGGCAGGCAAAAGTTACCATATCAGGACTTTTTTTGGGCAACCAACCTGTATACCCAGAGATGGAATCGGGCATCTATACTATCACCGACAAAAGTGCCTACAACAGCGACAAGTTCTCCTTATCTCATGAAGACAACACCTTCACCATCCAATTGTCTACTCTTACATATAATAATGTAGAGCAGATCAGTTACGCCTACAGCATCAATGGTGAGGATTGGCGAACCATACAGTCTGGCATGAACGAACTGTCATTCTCACATATGCCAGCAGGTACCTATAAGTTCCGCGTCAAGGCCATCTGCAACGGATACGAAACCCCTGTCAAGGCGTTCTCCATCATCGTCCACCCAGCCTGGTACGCCAGCATCTGGGCAAGACTCTGCTATCTGCTTGCCTTCCTGGGGCTCTGTCTGCTCTATGTCAAGCACCGCAAACGCAAGATGGAAGACCAGCTCATATTGCAGCAGCATATCCATGCGGAAGAGATGGGCGAAGCAAAACTGAAGTTCTTCATGAACATCAGCCACGAAATCCGTACGCCATTGACTCTTATCCTCACTCCGCTGTTCACGCTGATTAAGGAAGACAAAGACGCCCACCGACAGGGCATCTACGATATGATGCGTAAGAACTCGGAACGAATCCTGCACCTGATTAACCAGATGATGGACCTGAGAAAGATTGACAAGGGACAGATGGTGATGCACATGAGCGAAACCGATATGGTTGCCTTTATTGGCGATGAATACAAACTCTTCTGCCAGCAGGCGATAGCCAAGAGCATCCAATTCACCTTTGAGCACGAAGACGAGACCCTCCCGGTATGGATAGACCGCGACAACTTTGACAAGGTATTGATGAATGTCCTGTCAAACGCCTTCAAATTTACTCCTGCAGGCGGCAGAATCCGTATCACCCTCTCCCACTCGCCTCATCATGTCCGCATCGCCATCAAGGACAGCGGCAAGGGCATTCAGGAGGAAAAGCTCGAAACGATTTTCCAGCGCTTCTATCAGAGTACCACCACTTCTTATGACCGGAATGTAGGTACGGGAATCGGTCTCGACCTGACGCGCTCGCTCGTGGAACTGCACTACGGAACCATTACAGCCGCCAACAACAAGACACTTGATGAAGCCGACTGGAAGGAAGGAAGCCAGTTCCTCATCACGCTGCCTCTGGGCAACGAGCATCTGAAACCGGAAGAAATGATAGATGCACCGGAGCCACAGACTGCTGAAGACATCAAGGAACTGGAAGAAAACATGGAGGAAGGAAACGAAGAGAATGCTGCCGATACAGCCAATGACGCCGAAGAAGATTTCAAGAGCAAGGCAAAGAGCACCATCGCTGTGGTAGAAGACGATGAGGCAATACGTAATTTCCTGAAGACCCAACTACAGGAAACCTACAATATCCTTACCTTCTGCAACGGAAAGGAGGCGCTGCCGGAGATTATCAAGCAGAAGCCAAGCCTCGTTATCTCAGACATCATGATGCCAGAGATGGACGGCAATACGCTCTGTACCAAGATCAAGAACAATGTGAACACCAACCACATTCCGGTGATTCTGCTTACAGCGATGAGCAGAGAGGAAGACCAGCTGACCGGTTTGCAGTCGGGTGCCGATGCCTATGTGGTGAAGCCGTTCAATATGGACATTCTGCGCCGCACCATCATCAACCTGCTCAACGTGCGCCGTACTTTGAAAAACAAGTTTATGGGCAACGAGAGACAGAGCGACAGGCAGATTGCGATAGAAAAAGCCCTTTCGCCAAAAGACCAGCTGATGGAACAGGTGATGAAGGTAATCAATGATAATATGGATAATGAGGACCTGAGTGTGGATATGATTGCCCGCGAAGTAGGACTGAGCCGTGTGCATCTGCACCGCCGAATGAAGGAGCTGACCAACCAGACACCACATGCCTTCATCCGCAATACCCGTCTGCAATATGCCGAAAAGTTGCTGACCCACTCTAACAAGACGATAACAGACATCATGTTTAGCTGCGGTTTCTCCAACCCAGCCAGCTTCAGCACCATGTTCAAGAACTTTTATGGCTCTTCGCCTCGCGATTATATGCAGGCCCACCGGAAAATCTAGCCTTTTCACTGCAGAAAAGGCCAGATGTTTCCCAAAATAAAGTATTTGTTACATATAGAGATGTTTATGATACGCCTCGCAAAGTGTTGGTAACATTCTATGGGGGTATATTTAAAAGGAAAGCGGTAACTTTGTAGCAGAATTCTGAATACATGTTTCAGCCATGAGTTCAGATACTCATTCTGTAATTTTAAACCCAATAATAAAATGAAGAAAATTGCAATCTTATCGCTTTCCCTGACGCTTGCAGCCGCAGCACAGGCGCAGACAGCTGAGTTTGACTATTTCAAGTATGCGGGCAATGACGCTCGCTTCAATGTTGAAATCGACAAGACTCACCAGTATTACAACCCGGTACTGGCTGGTTTCTATCCAGACCCATCACTCTGTCGCGTAGGCGACACCTACTATCTGGTAAACTCTTCGTTTACCTTCTTCCCAGGTGTGCCTCTCTCAACCAGTAAAGACCTGGTCAACTGGCAGCCTGCCGGTCATGTCCTCGACCGCACATCACAGGTTCCATTGAAGGGCCAGCAGGTATCAGCCGGTATCTTCGCACCAGCCATCAGCTATAACAAGAAGAACAAGACCTTCTATATGATAACCACCAATGTGGGAGCCGGCAACTTCTTTGTGAAATCAAAAGATCCTTCCAAAGGCTGGAGCGAGCCTATCTATCTGAAGAAGATTGACGGCATCGACCCTAGCTTCTTCTTCGATGACAACGGAAAGGGATATATCGTGCATAACGGTCCGGTAGTTGGCGGTGCCGACTATGAGGGTCAGCGTGCTATCCGCTGCTTCGAATTCGACGTGAAGGGCGACAGCATCAAGGGAGACTTCAAGGAGATTCTGCGTGGCGGAACCCATGTAGAGGCGCGTCCTATCTGGATTGAGGGTCCTCACCTCTTCAAGAAGGGCAAGTTCTATTATCTGATGTGCGCAGAAGGTGGTACAGGCGGATGGCACAGCGAGGTTATCCTGCGTGCCAAGAATCCGATGGGACCATGGGAGGAATGCCCTAACAACCCTATTCTTACCCAGCGTACCGGTCTCGACCCTAACCGCAAGGACCCTGTATCAAGTGCCGGTCATGCCGATATCGTAGAAGATGGCAAGGGTAACTGGTGGGCTGTATTCCTGGCTTGCCGTCCATACGAAGAAGATATGTACAACACAGGTCGTGATACTTATCTCCTGCCTGTAACCTGGAAGAATGGATGGCCAGAGATTCTTGCCAAGAATACTCCTATCTCTACCGTTGGAGAGAAGGCTGGTTTGAAGCCTGCAGCAAAGAATGAGTTCTCAGGCAACTTCTCTTATGTGGATAACTTCGAAGCAGATAACAATAAGGCGGGTCTGAAAGAGTTGAATCCACGCTGGATGTTCCTCCGCGACTTCGTTGACTGTTACAAGGTAGAAAACGGCAAATTGAAGTTCAATCTCCTGCCAGGCAATATCTACAAGCGTGAACCGATGTCTGCCATCTGGGCACGTCAGCAGCACGGCACCTTCACAGCTGAGACAGAAATCAACTTTACTCCTCGCAACGACAAGGATATCGCAGGCTTGGCACTTCTCCAGAAGGAAGACCACAACTTCGTATTGGGTAAGACCATGAAGAATGGCAAGCTGATGATTACCCTGACCCGTGCCGAGAAGAACAACGTTACTATCGCCTCTGCTCCTATCAAGGGAGGTAAGCTGAAGCTGAAGGTAGAAGGTCATGACAGATATTATGATTTCTATTATGCCGAAGAAGGCGGCAACTGGCAGCTTCTTGCCAAGGGTGTAGATGCCTCTAACCTGAGCACCCAGAAGAGCGGTGGCTTCCTCGGTGCCTGCATCGGTCTCTATGCTTCTTCCAACAAGGAATAAGGATTTGAGCAAAGAAGAACATTTTAGGAATAGATAATTAAAGAAAAGGTTGATACCTCGCGTTTTGCCTGGTATCAACCTTCTTCTTTTATTTATTCTTCACAATATCCAATGTCATTTTTCCTACCCAGATGGCGCTCTTGCCATTCTGGTCGATTGGCACCGGTTTGCCATCGAGATTATTCAGATACTCCAACTGCTTGAAGTAGGTATGGCTATGACCGCCCAGTATCAGGTCGATGTCACGGGTGGCTGGGGCTACCTCAGAATCGTCGATGCCATCTATCTTCCAGCCCAGGTGGGAGATGCAGATGATGACATCACACTTCTCTTTCTTTTTCAAAATCTCTGTCATTTCCTTTGCCTTGGCGATAGGATCGAGATACTTGATGCAGCCATAGTTGGCTTCGGTTACCAAGCCGGCAAGTTCCGGACACAAGCCGAAAACGCCAATCTTCAGTCCCTTGCGCTTGATAATGGTATAAGGCTTTACGATATTTGCCAGCTCGGTACCGGTGAAATCATAGTTGGAGCAGACGATAGGAAACTTCGCCATCTTGAAGATGCGCACCATGTTGTCTATTCCGAAATCGAACTCATGGTTGCCGATGGTAGCAGCATCATATTTCATCTCGTTCATCAGTCCTACTTCCACATCTCCCTTGAAGAGAGAGTAATAAGGTGAACCCTGTGAGAAATCGCCACTGTCAAAAAGCAGCAAGTCGGGATTCGCCTTACGCTCCTGCTTGATCATCGCCACCCTACGGAGGAAACCGCCACGATTGGCTGTTGCCGTATCTGCGAGATTCGGATTGATGGGCATCACGCATGAATGCGTATCGTTGGTATGGAGCACTACGAGCTGCTTTACTACCTTTGCCTCTTTCCCTGTTTTAGCCTGAACGGCTGCCGGCTGCATCATGAAGGATGCCAGAGCCAGACCTATATATAATAATGTATGTTTCATCAGAATTATCAACTATAAACTATTAACTATTCTACCACGCAGCGACCTTCAATCTTAGATTCCACCTCCTTGCCCTGTGCCTGCATCTCACGGAAATAATTCATGATGATGTAGCGCACATTGTTCTCTTTCTGCTTAGGAGCAAAGACATCGGTTCCGCTCTTGAAGGCTACGAGCTGGTCATTACCTTCGGCAAGATAATCGAGGGTTGCAACGCGGTAATTCTTCTCCGGATCAACTGGTTCACCGTTCAGCGTAACGCTCTTCAGTTTTCCATCCTTGGTGATTACCATTCTAACAGCATGGCTCAAGCCTTCGCCGCCACGATGAGCTATCTGCTGGAAGAGTTCCAGAACCTTATCGCCCTTCAGGGTCAGGAAACAGATTTTGTTCTCGAAAGGAGCCATATCGTTCACATCGCCTACAGTAACCTTACCCTTGGCAAGATTAGAACGGATGCCACCCATATTGTAAACAGCGAAAACAGGCTGTTCTTCAAACTGCTTGCCACCCCATACCAGGATGTCACAGAGCAAGTTACTGAGTTTGCTCTCCGGACGGTGACGGGTCATATCATGAGCAATATGACCTACAACAGGGCCCATGATACTGTCTACCTTACTCTTATAAGGAGCGATAAATCGGGTAGCCTCAGCATCAGGCAGTGCATCCCATTTCTGATCAACCAATATTCGGGTTCTCTCCACCTTCGCCACCTTGTATTTCTGGGCGAAAGCCGGACTTGCCATCAGCAGCATCACCGTTGATGCAAGTGCCACCTTCATACCATTCTTTTTCTTCATACTTTATTGTTATCTTAATGTTTTGGAGTGCAAAAATACAAAATAAATCTGTGAAATCCGTGAAATCTGTGGGAAAAGACGCTGACCAGAAAGAAAAATAGTTAAATCTGCGAGAAAAAAGAAAGAAAGTGTCTGAAAATTTGCGAGATACAAGAAAAAGTAGTAACTTTGCACCCGCTTTTCGGCGTAACCGCTGTTGTCTGGGCAGAAGTGTTGTCCAAGTCCATGTTGCGTTGGAACGACAAACAATTTTTAATTTTATACAAAAAATGGATTTGATTAAAGTTGCTGAAGAAGCATTTGCAACCGGCAAGAAGTTCCCTGAGTTCAAAGCAGGTGATACTATCACAGTCGCTTACAAAATCGTCGAGGGTACTAAGGAGCGTATCCAGCTCTATCGTGGTGTTGTTATCAAGATTTCTGGTCATGGTGACAAGAAGCGTTTCACAGTTCGCAAGATGTCTGGTACTGTAGGTGTTGAGCGTATCTTCCCTATCGAGTCACCAGCTATCGATTCTATCGAGGTGAACAAGCGTGGTAAGGTTCGTCGCGCTAAGTTGTATTACTTACGTAAGCTTACTGGTAAGAAGGCTCGTATCGCTGAGAAGAAGACTGTAGCTAAGGGTGCAGAATAATTTTTCTTAGGAGACCTAATCAGAAAAAAATAAAGGGAATCCAGTCTCACGACCGGGTTCCCTTTTTTATATCTACAATCTTATACCGAAAAACAACTATCTTTACAATTAAATAAATCATGGCTGCCTACTAAACCAACCATGCTCCATTCTTTTATTTTTCGCCCGCATCATAATTCACGAGCCCATCCTCCGTGCCGTGTAAAGCACCTTGGAAATCATCCCAACTCTGGAATCCGGCGAGCAGCGCCAACTTGTCCAAAGTCTGGCGGGAAGGCTTCTCCTTCCCTTTCAAAACATCCCACATTTTGTGGAAAACATGTGCCTTGCCAACCTTCTTTTCTATGTGTTCAGCAAGGACTTTCAAATCCTGTTTCATAACAATCCTCTCATATTTACTAACTGGGAGCAAAAGTACTGAAAAAGAATGAAACAGAGTACATTTTTCCCGACTTTTTTATGTTTTGGGGTAAAAAAAATGCTTTATATCATAAAAATGCTGTTTTTTAGGGCTTTTTACGAAACAGAAGTCCAATATCTCAATCATTTTTTGTAACTTTGCGCCAAATTCCAAAATACATTTCTTAGAAGATGAAAGAATTAGCACTTAAGTACGGATGTAATCCAAATCAGAAACCTTCTCGCATCTATATGGATGACGGAAGGGAGCTTCCTATCGAAGTGATCAACGGCCGTCCTGGCTACATCAACTTCCTGGATGCCTTCAATTCCTGGCAATTGGTCAAGGAACTCAAGGCTGCTACAGGAATGCCTGCTGCCGCTAGTTTCAAACACGTTTCTCCTGCCG
>OMEA01000270.1_pt1 | contig 27672 bp, 24 predicted proteins | sample 1645321 | NCBI WGS metagenome assembly OMEA01 (sample SAMEA103958151, study PRJEB25191) | human gut metagenome
ATTCTGGGCCGCGAGGTGTACGGCAAGCCGCTGGTATACCTGGACAACGGCGCAACGACACAGAAGCCGCTCTGTGTGCTCGATGCGATGAGAGATGAATATCTCAACGTGAACGCCAATGTTCACCGTGGTGTCCACTACCTGTCGCAACAGGCCACCGACCTGCATGAGGCGGCACGAGAGAAGGTGAGAGCGTTTATCAACGCAAAGTCTACCAACGAGGTGATATTCACCAGAGGAACTACCGAGGCGCTGAACCTCGTGGTGTCGTCGTTTGCCGATGAGTTTATGGGCGAGGGCGACGAGGTGATAGTTTCCACCATGGAGCACCACTCCAACATCGTGCCGTGGCAGCTGCAGGCGGCAAAGAAGGGCATCTGTCTGAAGGTTATACCGATGAACGACAAGGGTGAAATCCTGATGGACGAATACAGGAAGCTCTTCAGCGAACGCACCAGGATAGTGAGCGTGGCGCATGTGAGCAACGTGCTGGGAACGATAAACCCGGTGAAGGAGATGATAAGCATAGCCCACGAACATGGTGTGCCATTTATGCTTGACGGTGCGCAGAGCGTTCCTCACTTCAAGGTGGACGTTCAGGATCTGGACTGCGACTTCATGGCGTTCAGCGGACACAAGATGTATGGTCCTACTGGTGTGGGAGTGCTCTACGGCAAGGAGGACTGGCTCGACCGCATGCCGCCGTATCAGGGTGGCGGAGAGATGATAGAGAGCGTGAGCTTCGAGAAGACGGTGTTTGAGAAACTGCCGTTCAAATTTGAGGCTGGCACTCCTGACTATGTGGCGACCCATGGTCTTGCCACTGCCATCGACTATCTGCAGGGCATAGGAATGGATGAGATACAGCGCCATGAGACTGACCTTACGGAGTATGCGATGAAACGGATGAGGGAGATAGAGGGCATGCGTTTCTTCGGAGAGGCTGACCACAAAGACGCCGTGGTGTCGTTCCTCGTCGGCGACATCCATCATCTCGACATGGGAACGCTGCTCGACCGCCTGGGAATTGCCGTCAGAACGGGCCATCATTGCGCTGAGCCGCTTATGATACGTTTGGGCATACAAGGTACGGTAAGGGCGTCGTTCGGCCTCTACAACACAAGAGAAGAGGTTGACACGCTTGTTGAAGGCATAAAGCGTGTGAGCAGGATGTTCTGACAATCCTGATGTTCTGACACCCAAAGAAATCAGAATATAAGATAATTCAACCTTTGAACTGTTTGAGGATTACCTCTATCAGTCACTACCATCAAAGAAAATCCCCACGATTATCCGTTACGGACATCGTGGGGATTTTCTTTATGTTAAACCCAAATCGGTCATTAGGGCTTGCCTGGATTTTGTTCTTTTAGAAGAGTGGATTTTGTTTGGCTTTTAATGAGTAATAGCGAGCTATTACGAATTAAAAACAAGCAAAAGACGCCTTATAAAAAACAAAAGACTGCAAGCAGTAAATATAAAATACAATAAACGGCCTAATGACCGTTTTGGGTTAAACTCAAAACAGTCATTAGACCGTTATAAAACTATTTAATGACTGCCTGCTTGGATTTACTCTTAGTCGAGGTGATCGAGAGAGTCATTGAAGTCTTTTGGCTCACGCTCCGCCATTGGATCGTGGAAGTCGTTAGACTCATTGCTCTTGTGCTCGAAACGACGTGGCTCGCCATTGTTGAAGCGGTCGCCACGTGGACGACGCTCGCCGCGCTCCGGACGAGGACGACGCTCACCACGCTCTGGACGCGGACGACGCTCACCACGCTCTGGACGCGGACGGCGCTCACGTTCTACGTATCCCTCTGGTTTCGGAACGAGTACACGGTGTGAGAGCTTATACTTGCCGGTCTTAGGATCGATCTCCATGAGTTTCACCTGAATCTTGTCGCCTTCCTTCAGACCTGCCTCCTCTACTGTCTCCAGACGCTTCCAGTCGATTTCTGAGATATGGAGAAGTCCGTCCTTGCCTGGCATGATCTCTACGAAGCAGCCATAAGGCATGATAGAGCGGATAGTTCCCTCGTAAACCTCGCCGACCTCTGGGATGGCAACGATGGCACGGATTTTTGAGATTGCCTTGTCGATGCTTTCCTTGTTAGGAGCACTGACCTGAACCTTGCCCTTGCCGTCTGTCTCGTCGATGGTTACTGTAGCACCCGACTCTTCCTGAATCTGCTGGATAATCTTGCCACCAGGACCGATAACGGCACCTATAAACTCCTTCGGAATATCGAATGCCTCGATACGTGGAACCTGTGGCTTGAGCTCTGCACGTGGCTCAGCGATGGTATCGGTGAGCTTGCCGAGGATGTACTCACGGCCTTCCTTAGCCTGCATGAGTGCCTTCTCAAGGATGTCAAAGCTCAGACCGTCACACTTGATATCCATCTGTGTGGCAGTAAGACCGTCCTTTGTACCGGTGGTCTTGAAGTCCATATCGCCCAAGTGGTCCTCGTCGCCGAGGATATCGCTCAGCACAGCATACTTGTCTTCTCCCGGATTCTTGATGAGTCCCATGGCGATACCTGATACAGGCTTCTTCATAGGAACACCGGCATCCATGAGCGCCAATGTACCGGCACATACAGTTGCCATTGATGAAGAACCGTTTGACTCAAGAATCTGAGAAACGAGACGCACTGTGTATGGATAGTCTGCAGGAATCTGTCCCTTCAGCGCACGCCATGCCAGATGGCCGTGGCCAATCTCACGACGGCCTACGCCGCGCTGTGCCTTGGCTTCACCAGTACAGAATGGAGGGAAGTTATAGTGGAGGAGGAAACGCATGTAGCTCTTGTCGAGCACATCGTCAACCATCTTCTCGTCGAGCTTTGTACCGAGGGTACATGTGGTGAGCGACTGTGTCTCGCCACGTGTGAAGATAGAGCTTCCGTGAGGCATCGGCAGCGGAGAAACCTCGCACCAGATAGGACGGATGTCTGTAGTCTTACGACCATCGAGACGCTTGCCCTCGTCGAGGATGCAACGGCGCATAGAGTCGCGCATAACGTCGGCGTAGTAGCGCACCATCTCTGCGTGCTTCTCGTCGAGCTCCTCAGCGGTGAGGTCTGTGTGAGCTGCGTCGTAAGCCTCCTGGAAGTCAGAGAGAATCTTGTCGAAAGCCTCCTCGCGCGACTTCTTGTCGTGGTCGCCCGACTCTGCGATAGCGTAGCACTTGTCGTAGGTCTCCTTGCGGAGCTGCTCGCGGAGTTCCTCGTCGTTCACCTCGTGGCAGTACTCGCGCTTAACGTCTGTGCCAAGCTCCTTAGAGAGCTCTGTCTGCAGTTCGCACATCGGCTTGATAGCAGCCATAGCAGCCTTCAACGCGCCGATCATGTCCTGCTCCGAAACTTCCTTCATCTCGCCCTCTACCATCATGATGTTCTCTGCAGAAGCGCCTACCATGATATCCATGTCGGCATCCTTCATCTGCTCGAAGGTAGGGTTGATAACGTACTCGCCGTTGATGCGTGCTACACGCACTTCTGAAATCGGGCACTCGAAAGGTATATCTGAACAAGCCATAGCGGCTGAAGCTGCAAATCCAGCGAGAGCATCAGGCTGGTCAACGCCGTCGGCGCTGAGAAGCATAATCTGCACATATACCTCTGCGTGGTAGTTAGACGGGAAGAGCGGACGGAGCACACGGTCTACGAGACGCGATGTGAGGATCTCGTTGTCGCCCGACTTGCCTTCACGCTTTGTGAAGCCGCCAGGGAAACGGCCTGCTGCTGAGTACTGCTCTTTGTAGTCTACCTGCAAAGGCATGAAATCTGTTCCGGGAACTGCATCTTTTGCGGCACAAACAGTGGCGAGAAGTACGGTGTTGCCCATACGCAGTACAACACTTCCGTCGGTCTGCTTTGCCACTTTCCCGGTCTCAATGCTGATGGTTCTGCCATCAGGCAATGATACTGTCTTTGTAATTACGTTCATCTAAATCTTTATTTACATCAAAAAAATTGTAATATGTGAGCAAAGTTAGTCAATTTCAATGGTATAAACGAACAATCGCCGATTATTTTTGTTTTTTTGTATAATTTTCCACTGCAGCATCTGCAATCATAAGAGATACGCTCCTCAGAGCCACGCAAGCCCCGTTTGTTATTCAGAACTTGAAACTCAGCCCTACACCCAATGTTTTTCTGTTTGCCAGATTATCATTGAGCATGCTGACGTTGGCAGAAAGCGCCAATTTCTTTTGATGATGGGCTGCTATAAGGAATGACGTGGTCCATATCACACTTGCTCCGAATGAGGCGGCTAATCCGATGGCAAATGGATTAACTCCGGGGCCGTTTTCTTGAAAAGATGCAACGTATGCCGTTCCTAATAAGCAATATAAGCTGGCTAAAAAGAAGACACTGCCGCCCACCCAAGCTGTCCACTTAAATATTTTTGCTTTCTTCAATCGCTTGGCGGAAGTGTCTTCAGCGATACTTTTCAACAATTCGGCGTCCGACACAAGTGTGTCGTTGTGTTGCAGCAAAGTGAAGTTCTCTGACTTAACATCTGTGCCATAATTTTCCCCTACCATTACCGTCGAAGTAGCGGTTGGGTTGGCGTCATTGGCGATGGCGTCTTGAGCGTTGACGGCGAGTGAGCATATCACGACTGCCATCAACATAAAGAATCGTAGAGTCCTCATCATTTCTTATGTTGTTATGCCAGCATATAATATGGCATAGGGTTAGACATAAGCAAATTTAGCTGATTCTCTCGAAATGACAAACAATAAAAAGAAATTTTTGATAAATTCGTTTATTATACGTACATTTGCATAAACGGGAGCCGCTGCCGCCGCTTGTGTGGTTTCAACCTGCGGCGTGTGCGGCTGTGTTGGTGCATCCTTGCTTTGTTGGTGCACTTCTTGCTCTGGCAAGCGGCAAAGCCGAGCGGAGACAAGTGCACCCCCTATAAATACCCTATAACCTTAAAGAAAAATAAAGATATGGACAAGAAAAACGAATTCATGCGCCGTGCAATAGAGCTCTCCGAGGAGAGCGTCGGCAAGGGCGGCGGACCGTTCGGAGCGGTCATCGTGCGTGGCGACGAAATCATCGCCGAGGCTTCTAACAGCGTTACTATCGACAACGACCCTACGGCGCACGCTGAGGTGAACTGCATACGCAAGGCTACGCGCCGCTTAGGCACGTTCGACCTCGCCGGATGCGACATCTATACCTCCTGCGAGCCGTGCCCTATGTGCTTGGGCGCCATCTATTGGGCGCATCTCGACCGCATCTTCTACGGCAACGACCGCAAGGATGCTGCAGCCATCGGCTTCGACGACGACTTCATCTATCAGGAGATGCCGCTCAAGCCCGAACAGCGCCACAAGACGATGCAGCGTCTGATGGGCATGGAGGCGCTCAAGGCGTTCCGCATGTGGGAGAAGAGCGCCGACAAGACCGAATATTGATAGGACGGGCGAGCATTCTCGCCTGCACCCCAAGAAGAAACATACCGATTTTGTTAAGTATAACTAATAAAATCGATACATTTGCATAAAGTTTTAAGTAAAACTAATAAATTTCGGGCATGTCTTGCGGAGGTCAACCTGCGCAAGACATGCTTTTTATTTTTCCGGCGAGATAAGCCTTAAACTCCTCGCAGCCAATCACTTCTATATCCTCGTAGAGTCCGAGCACGAAGCGGCCTATGCCGAGAAACGACACCACTTCGCCTTCGAAAATCCAGGCGGTGTCGCCGTCGGCTGTGAAGCACTTCGCCGACTGCGGATACTCCTCCACCATGAGGTTGTAGGAGAGCAGTCCCATGCGCATTTTCACCATGTAGCGTTGCTCTCCGGTGAACATGAACATGTCGGTGTACATCTGCTTGTGGCGGTCGTCGAAAGTCCAGGGCACGTCGATTATCTCCACCGACTCCATGCGCGACAGGCGGAACGTCTTGTTCTCGTGCGAGCGTATCTCGTGACAGCGCACGTCGCGCTCGTCGTTCATCAGCTGATACGGCTCCACGATGCGGTCGGTGACGGTGTTGCTGTGGGGCGAGGCGTACTTGTGCAGCACTACCATCTTGCGCGTAGCCATCGCCTCGCGCAGCTTCGCCACGCAGTCGTTCATGCGGCGCTGCAGTTCGGGGTTGACGGCGTCGGGCAGATTGAACGATCGCGAGAGTTTCTGGCGTATGTTCACGGCTGTATGGTCGCGCGTGCCGTCGGTGTCGAGTCGGCGGCAGATGTATGCAGCCTCGTATTCGGAGAGCGAGATGTGCTCGTGCAGACGGCGGAAGAACGACGACGAGCGGTCGAGCCGATACGTGGTGCCGGTCTTCTGCAGATTGAAGCCGCAGTCGCGCAGATAGTCGAAATAATAGTAGAGATTGCGGCGCGTGATGCCGAGGCGGTCAGCTATCTGCTGCGCCGTGTAGCTGTTGTTCTCTGTCAGTATAAGTATAAGGTCGAGTTCTCGACCATATTTATCCATTCGCATTGTTGTTGATGTTTAGTAGATTTGTTTTGTAGTTTTCTTTTTCTCTTTGCTTTCTATAGATCAGTAGTTTTCTTTTTCGGGTCGTGCAGCGGACGGTGTCGACGTGGACGGCGGACGGAAACCGATCGGACGGCGGACGGAAACCAATCGGACGGCGGACGGAAACCGATCGGACGGCGGACGGAAACCGATCGGACGGCGGACGGTGCCGATGACTTTTGAACAGAAGGTATAAGACTTGCTGCGAATTTTTGAGCCTTTATAAGCCTGACTAAGCCTTTCCAAACCTTTCTAAGCCAGACAAAGCCTTTTAAACCTTTTAAGCCTTTCTAAGCTGAGGGCGTTCTGTTCTAAGCAATCCTAAGCCTTCCCCGACGGGGAGGGTTGGGAGGGGCTCTCCTCAAACTTCAGTTCGAGTTGTCCTCCGCCCAGCAGGTTGTAGCTCATTCGGTGGTAAGGCGTGGTGCCGTGCAGGCGTATGCCCTCGCGGTGCGCCTTCGTAGGATAGCCCTTATTCTTCTGCCAGTCGTAGTAGGGATATTCCTCTGCGAGACGGTCCATGTATTCGTCGCGGAATGTCTTGGCGAGGATGCTCGCTGCGGCTATCGACTGATACTTGCCGTCGCCTTTCACTATCGTTGTGTGGGGCAGGTCGCGGTAGGGAGTGAAGCGGTTGCCGTCGACGATGATGGCTTCGGGGCGCACGATGAGCTGGTCGAGCGCGCGGTGCATGGCGAGGAAGCTGGCGTTGAGTATGTTTATGCGGTCTATCTCCTCAGGCGTAACCACGCCTACAGCCCACGCCACGGCGTCGCGCACTATCTGGTCGCGCAGCGTGCGTCGTGCTTTCTCGGTGAGCTTCTTCGAGTCGTTGAGCAGAGCGTTGTCGTAGTTGGGCGGCAGAATGACTGCGGCGGCGTATACGCTTCCGGCAAGACAGCCTCTGCCGGCTTCGTCGCAGCCTGCTTCGACGAGGTCGGTATAGTAATGGGGTAGCAAATGTGTCTTACTTTCCTGTTTTTTCATTGTTGTCTGTTTCAATGTGCAATAAACCCGCTTACGGGTGCAGCTCTTTTCCGTTTGCAAAGTTAGCTTTTATAATACAAACCACAAAGCGATTGTAAGATTTCTTTAACAAAGAAATACAGAAAGTGAAATGTTATTTCCATAAAGCCCACTAAATTTGCAAGCGAAGATAAGAAACAATATGTATCACCTTATATAATATATAGATTATGGAAAAGAACATCACACTCCAGCAGTCGGACATCCGTGTTATCAACGCAAAGCAGGTGCAGACTTCTGCCCTACTCGACGGCATGAAAAAAGCCGCAACCACTCCGATGGAGTGGTTACGGCAGTATTATTCGAGCGTGCTCGAGCGCGAGGTGACTATGGGTCAGACTCTGCGCTACCTGCATGCGCAGCTTGCTTTCGTTATGTGCGTATTCCCTACGTACGACTCGCTGCTTGTGCATCTCGGCGTATGCGCTTGGATGCTGTGGGCGGTACTGAAGTGCAGAGGATAGACCGTTGAAGTGCAGAGGATAGGCTGCTGATGCGGCGCCTCTGCGTCGTAGATGTCTGCGTGATGCGCTGTGCGGCATCAGAACATCTGGCTCACGCGCTTCACTCCAGCCACGAGAGCGTCCACTTCTTCCTTCGTGTTGTAGAGTCCGAACGAGGCACGCACCATGCCCTGTATGCCGAAGCGGTCCATAACGGGCTGTGCGCAGTGGTGACCGGTGCGCACGGCGATGCCGAGTCGGTCGAGCAGCGTGCCCATGTCGAGATGATGTATGTCGCCCACGAGGAACGACACCACGGCGTCCTTGCCCTCGGTGGTTCCGAAGAGTCGCATGCCGTCTATCTCCGCCAAGCGCTTCATGCAGTAGTCGGTGAGCTCGCGCTCGTGTGCAGCGATGTTGTCCATGCCAAGCGCCGACACATAGTTGAGCGCCGTAGCCAGTCCGTGCGTAGCCACATAGTCGGGCGTTCCGGCTTCGAACTTGAACGGCAGCTTCTCGAAGGTGGTCTTCTCGAAGCTAACGCTTTCTATCATCTCGCCGCCTCCTTGATAGGGCGGCATGCGGTCGAGCCATTCTTCCTTGCCGTAGAGCACACCGATGCCAGTCGGTCCGTATATCTTATGTCCGCTGAAGGCGAAGAAGTCGCAGTCGATTGACTGCACGTCTACGGCGAAATGGGGCGTCGATTGCGCTCCGTCTACGAGCACCGGCACGCCGTGCTCATGCGCTATGCGCACAATCTCCTTCACGGGGTTCACTGTTCCGAGCGTATTGCTCACGTGAGCCACACTTACAATCTTCGTTCGCTCAGAGAACAGCTGTTCGTATGCCTGCATGTCGAGCTTTCCGCTGTCGTCCATCGGAATCACCTTCAGCGCAATGCCGCGTTTCGCTGCCTGCAACTGCCACGGAACGATGTTCGAGTGGTGCTCCATTACGGACACTATCACCTCATCGCCTTCCGCCATGAACGCTTCGCAGAACGATGCAGCCACAAGATTGATGCTCTCGGTTGTGCCACGCGTGAAGATTATCTCTTCTGTCTTCGGCGCGTTGATAAACTGGCGCACGGTCTCGCGTGCCGCTTCGTGCAGGTCGGTAGCGCGCTGCGAGAGATAGTGTACGCCGCGGTGCACATTGGCGTTAGCGTTGAGATACTCTTCGCGCATGGCGTCGAGCACGCACAACGGCTTCTGCGTGGTAGCTCCGTTGTCGAGATAGACGAGCGGACGATCGTAGACGGTGCGCGAAAGGATTGGGAAATCGGCGCGAACCTTATTTATATCGTACATGATGTTGTTAAGTTGAAATGGTGAGATGGTGAGAATTGTAAGTTGAAAGTTGAGAGTTGAGAGTTGAGAGTTATGATATGCAATAAGATTTATATTATGCAATGAGATTTATTTATTGTAGCTAAAAGAGATTGCTGAAAAGGTAATCATAACTCTCAACTCCAAATTCTCAATTCTCAACTGAAATTACTCTCAACTGAAATTACTTGCAGAGCTTGCAGCCCTCACACTTGCTCAGTTCGCCGCGGAAGCGCTTCTCCACGAGATAGTGCAGGCGGTCGCGCAGCGGTTCGAGCTGTATCTTGTCGATAACCTCGTTGATGAATGCGAACTCAAGGAGCAGCTTTGCCTCCTTCTCGCTGATGCCGCGCTGACGCATGTAGAAGAGCGCCGCATCGTTGAGCTGACCCACGGTAGATCCGTGCGAGCACTTCACGTCGTCGGCGTATATCTCGAGCATCGGCTGCGTATACATACGCGCTGTCTTTGTGGCGCAAAGGTTCTGGTTCACCTCCTCCGACACCGTATGCTGCGCGCCGTGGCGCACGAGCACTCTGCCTGCGAAGGCTCCCGTCGCCTTGTCGTTGAGCACGTACTTGTAGAGTTCGTGACTCGTGCAGTGCGGCACCTGGTGATCTATCAGCGTGTTGTTGTCCACGTGCTGTGTTTTGTCGGCTATCACGCAGCCGTTGCACCAGCACTCTGCGCCCTCGCCCTTGAGCTGCACGTCGAGTCGGTTGCGCGTGACGCCGTTGTGCAGCGTGATGACGTTGTGGTTGAAACGCGAGTCGCGCTCCTGCTCTACGTATACGTTCGAGATGCGTGTGTTCTTGTAGTGAGTCTCCTCCATGCAGTAGAGGTCGAGCGATGCGTTTGCTCCGACGTAAGCCTCAATCACCTGGGTTGTGAGGAACTGCTGGTCATCGGCAGCATGGTCGCAGAAGAGGAACTTTGCGTTGGCGCCCTCCTCCATCACGATGAGCACGCGGCGGTTCACCATCATAGCCACGTCCGAGCGCAGGATGTTGATAACCTGCACAGTCTTGTCGACAACGACGTTGCGCTTGACGTGAACGAGCAGACCGTCCTGCGCCAGCATGGTGTTGAGTGCAGTCACGGCGTCTTCGTCGCTCTTCGCCAGACGTGCGTAGTGCTTAGCCACAAACTCGGGGTGAGCCTTCGCGTATTCGGCAAGCGACGCCACCTCGATGCCTTCGGGCAGGTTCTCTTTGGGCTGAAGCGACTGGCGGAACTGGTCGTTGACGATGAAGTAGAGCGATGTGCTGAGGTTGGGCACGTCGCAGCGGAACGCCTTGTACGGGTCTACCGGCACTTCAAGACGGTTGATGTTCAGTCCGTAGTTGGGCTCGAAGAGCTTGTCTATCGTTGTATATTTGTATCGCTCCACTTTTCGCGAAGGGAAGCCGAGACGCTCGAAGCTGTTGAAGGCTTCGTCGCGCACAGCGTTCAGCACATCGGCGCTGTGGGCGCAGATCTGCTCGCGACATTCGCGGTAGAGGTCGATGTATTGTTGTTCTGAAGTCATTGTTCTGAATTTTATTCTTCAAGTTCAGCTTTTATCCAATCGTATCCTCGCTGTTCAATCTCCTTTGCGAGTTCGGGTCCGGCGGTCTTCACGATGCGTCCTTTGTAGAGCACGTGTACGACGTCGGGCTTTATCATGTCGAGGAGTCGCTCGTAGTGGGTGATGACGATGGCTGACGTCTCCGGCGTGTGCATCTTGTTGACGCCGTCGGCTACGATGCGCATTGCGTCCACGTCGAGTCCGGAGTCGGTCTCGTCGAGTATGGCGAGCTTCGGTTCGAGCATTGCCATCTGGAATATCTCGTTGCGCTTCTTCTCGCCACCCGAGAAGCCTTCGTTGACAGAACGGCGTGTGAACTTAGAGTCGAGCTCCACGACCTTGCGCTTCTCGTTCATGAGCTTGAGGAAGTCGCCCGCCTTCAGTTCGGGCAGTCCCTGATACTTGCGCTTCTCGTTGACAGCCGCCTTAAGGAAGTTGGTCATCGACACGCCCGGTATCTCCACCGGATACTGGAACGAGAGGAACAGACCCTCGTGCGCACGGTCTTCGGGCTTCATCTCAAGGATGTTCTTGCCATTGAACCACGCCTCGCCTTCCGTCACTTCGTAGAGCGGATTGCCGGTGAGCACAGCGCTGAGTGTAGACTTTCCTGAACCGTTCGGTCCCATGATGGCGTGTATCTCGCCATCATTTATAGTGAGGTTGATGCCTCTTAGTATTTCCTTGCCAGCGATAGTGGCATGGAGGTTTTTTACTTCTAACATATCGAGTTTTGAATTTTGAATTTTGAGTTTTGAGTTGTCGGCTGCGCCGATTTTGAATTAATGAGTTGTGAATTGTGAGTTGTACGTGCAACTCTTCGTACAATGCACAGCTTAATACGAATCGAGCACGCGACCGAGCTTCATCCGGCGGCGTTCCTTCTTCGTTTCTTGTTTCTTTTCGTCGGCGGGGTCGTATATGCCGAGTGCCATTTCGATGAGCGTGAAGAGGCTGTTGCCGTCGGCTGAGGTGAAGCGGAACGGGAACGTCGCCTTCAAGCCTATCTGTATGTTGTGGCGGTGCATGTTGGAGCGCAGCCGATATACGTCGGGGCTGCCGTTGCAGGTCGTAGCCACGTGCGCCTTGCCGTCGATGGCGAGTGGAAAGCCGTACTGGAACTCGAGCGCGAGCGACGAGAAGATGTAGCAGTCTATTCCTACCGCCGGCGCTATGCTCACACGCGGCAGACTTATTGTGCTGTTGCGCTCGTAGCTACCGTCAGCGTTCCATCCGCTCATGCTGCTCCGCACGTGCCGACCGGCTACGTTGATGTTGGTCATGAGCGAGGCGTAGGGCTGCAGGGCGAAGCGCTTGCTCAGGGGATAGTAGCGTGCGCCGAGCACTATGTTCTGCATTGTGGCGTCCACTTCGCTGCCGAACCATTGTACGGTCTCGGCGTTGTAGCCGCCTACGAGCGAGAAGTGCTGCTGCGGCAGGTAGTATTCGAGCAGCACGTTGCATTGGGGCGAGGCGAACGCTGCGATGTTGCCTACGTCGCGCGGCGAGCGTTCTACGCTTGCCGTCGTGGGGCACGAGAGATTCATGCCTGCTATCACCGCCCAACGGCGCTGCAGCTCGTCTGTATCATTGCCTGCTGTGACAGTGGCTGCATACGCCATGAGCGCTAACGCCGCAATTAGTTTTCTTGCAAACATAACATTCTATCCCACCGTTCCCTCAAGCGACACGCTGAGCAGCTTCTGCGCCTCTACAGCGAACTCCATAGGCAGCTTGTTGAGCACGTCCTTGGCGTATCCGTTGACGATGAGACCTACGGCTTGCTCGGTGGGTATGCCGCGCTGGTTGCAGTAGAAGAGCTGGTCTTCCGAAATCTTCGACGTCGTAGCCTCGTGCTCCACCACTGCCGTATCGTTGTGTATATCCATATAGGGGAAGGTGTGCGCTCCGCAGTCGGAACCGAGCAGCAGCGAGTCGCACGACGAGTAGTTGCGTGCGTTGTCGGCGTTGCTTGTGGCGCGCACCAGTCCGCGATACGAGTTCTGGCTGTGTCCGGCAGAGATACCTTTCGATATGATTGTCGACTTGGTGTTCTTGCCCATGTGTATCATCTTCGTGCCGGTGTCTGCCTCCTGATAGTTGTTGGTGACGGCTACGGAGTAGAACTCCGCCTGCGAGCCGTCGCCGCGCAGCACGCACGAGGGGTACTTCCATGTGATGGCAGAGCCGGTCTCCACCTGCGTCCACGAGAGTTTCGAGTTGACGCCGCGCAGGTCGCCTCGCTTCGTCACGAGATTGAGCACGCCGCCCTTTCCGTTCTCGTCGCCGGGGTACCAGTTCTGCACGGTAGAGTATTTCACTTCGGCGTTGTCCTTCACGACGATCTCCACGATGGCTGCGTGCAGCTGGTTCTCGTCGCGCATCGGTGCCGTGCAACCTTCGAGGTAGCTCACGTATGCGTCGTCGTCGGCAATGATGAGCGTGCGCTCGAACTGACCCGTGTTGCGTGCGTTGATGCGGAAGTAGGAGCTAAGCTCCATCGGGCAGCGCACGCCCTTGGGTATGTAGACGAACGATCCGTCGGAGAACACGGCGCTGTTGAGCGCAGCGAAGAAGTTGTCGCGGTAGGGCACCACGCTTCCCAAGTACTCGCGCACGAGGTCGGGATGGTTCTTTATGGCGTCGCCGATTGAGCAGAAGATGATGCCTTTCTCGGCGAGGTGCTGCGAGAAGGTGGTCTTCACGCTCACGGAGTCCATGATGGCGTCTACCGCCACGCCACTGAGTGCGAGTCGTTCTTCGAGAGGTATGCCGAGCTTGTCGAATGTCTTCATCAGCTCGGGGTCTATCTCCTTATTCTCGTTCTTCTTCTTTGCGAGCGGGTCGGCGTAGTACGAAATCGCCTGATAGTCAATCTCGGGCACGTGCACGTGGCCCCACTTCGGCTCCTTCATCGTCTGCCAGTGGCGGAATGCCTGCAGACGGAACTCAAGCATCCAGTCGGGTTCGCCCTTCTTGCTTGAGATGAGTCGCACGATGTCCTCGTTGAGTCCTTTCTCAATTATTTCTGTATGCACGTCGGTAGTGAAGCCGTACTCGTATTTCTGCTCCGCCACCTGGCGCACATAGGCGTTTTTTGTATCTTTATTTTCCATTTTCGTATATAAAAGTCAAGGGAGAGCGACCGATTGCGTCCGCCGTCCGATTGGATTGCGTTCGGTGTCCGATCAGATTGCGTTCGGTGTCCGATCGGGTTGCGTTCGGTGCACGATGACTCGGCCTGCACTTTCAGGCTGCAAGACATCGGCATGCACATCTCCTAAAGAAATGCAAATTTACGAATAATGCGTTGATTATTCGAAGAAAACGTGGCTTTTTTCAGTCTAAAGGTTCATTTCCTTCGAGAGGATATTCTCGAGTTTCTCTGCCGAGAGCCTCAACTGGAACGCGCCCTTGATAGCTACGCTGATGCCGCCGGTCTCTTCGGACACGACGATGGCTATGGCGTCGGAGTCTTGCGAGATGCCGAGCGCGGCGCGGTGGCGCAGTCCGAGCTCCTTCGGTATGTCGTGATTGTGCGACACGGGCAGGATGCAGCCGGCGGCGCGTATGCGCTTGCCCACGATTATCATGGCGCCGTCGTGCAGCGGCGAGTTCTTGAAGAAGATGTTCTCTATGAGTCGCTGGTTGATGCGTGCGTCTATCACGTCGCCGGTGTCGACGATGTCGTCAAGGCGTATGCCGCGCTCAATGACGATGAGCGCTCCCACCTTGCCGCGCGAGAGGTCGATGCACGCCATGACAATGGGCATGATGGTCTCCTTGTCCACTATCTTCTCCTTGCTTGCGCCTACGAACAGATTGGCGAAAGCGCGGAAGCGCTGGTGGGCGCCGAGCGAGTAGAGGAAGCGGCGTATCTCTTCCTGGAAGAGCACGATGATGCCGATGACGCCCACCGACACGAGTTTGTCGAGGATAGCACCGAGCAGGCGCATCTCGAGCACCTGACTCACGAAGAGCCACACGAGCACGAACACGATGATGCCGATGAAGACGTTGAGCGAACGGCTCTCCTTCATCAGACGATAGATGTAGTAGAGCATCAGGGCGACAAGAAATATGTCGATGATGTCTTTTATTCCGAAGTCGAACATGTTGTGAGTTTTGAATTTTGAGTTTTGAATTTTGAATTGTGCGCTGCGCGCATTTTGAGTTTTGAATTTTGAGTTTTGAGTTTTGAATTATCGGCTGCGCCGATTTTGAATTAACCAGTTGTGAGTTAGGAGTTGTGAGTTTTGAGTTTTTGAATTCAAAATTGAGCAATTCAAAATTGCGGTGCAACCGCAATAATTCAAAACTCAAAATTCAAAATTCAAAATTGCCAAAGGCAATAATTCAAAACTCAAAATTCAAAACTCAAAACTCCTTTGAAGCTATCCTAATTGCCGCACAATTCGGATAGTTTCAAAGGCTTCCTTCACGTCGTGCACACGCAGTATCGAGGCGCCTTTCTGCAGCGACACGGTGTGGAGCACGGTGGTGCCGTTGAGAGCCGTCGTGGGGTCGCCGCCGACGAGACGGTATATCATGCTCTTGCGCGACACGCCTACAAGCACGGGCAGATCCAAGGCAAGCAGGCGCTCCGCCTCGTTCATTATCTCGTAGTTCTGCTCGAGCGTCTTGCCGAAGCCGTAGCCGGGGTCGAGAATGATGTCCTTCGCTCCGAGGTCGCGCAGACGCTGCACCTCAGCCGCGAAGTTCTGCATCATCTTCGCCAGCGTCGGCTGCACCGACATCAGTATGTAGGGCACACCGAGCTGCGCCACGGTCTCGAACATGTCGCCTTCTTCGTGTATCTCCTTGCCCACGATACCCGTTTTGCCGCCCTCCGACACATCGTTGATGATGTCGGCGCCGAACTCCGCCACACATCTGCGCGCCACAAGCGGGCGGTAGGTGTCTACCGACACGATAGCGTCGGGCTGCTCGCGGCGCACTATCTCAAGGGCGCGCTTCAGACGCTCGGTTTCTTCCTCAAGGCTCACCTCGTCGGCGCCGGGGCGTGTGGAGAAAGCGCCCACGTCGATGATGCGTCCGCCTTCGGCGATTATCTGGTTGGCGCGGTCGGCTATCTCTGCCTCGGTCTGCTTGCGCGACCCGCTGTAGAACGAGTCGGGCGTTGCGTTCAGTATGCCCATCACCATGGGCTTCGAGAGGTCGAGAAGTCGGCCTCGCACGTTTATTGTGTATTGCATATGCTCTTGATAATTAGTTAATAACCGACCACAAATTACGCAATAAATATCCGAACTGCCAAATATTTAACTCAAAAAGTTGGGCTCTGCGCACGCCCAAAACCGATTATTTCGCACACGCGCAACGATTTATACAGACATTCTCTTTGCGCACACAGATTATTTGCATACTTTTGCAACACAAAACCCATCAAGACATGAAGCTCAAGACAACTCTCGCTGCTCTGCTCTTCTGCGCAACGGCTCTCGCATCCTCGCCACACAAGTACCGCCTCGTATGGCAGGACGACTTCAACGGCACCACTTTCGACAACCGCTCGTGGACAAAGATAAAGCGCGGTGCACCCGACTGGCGTAAATATATGTCGGACGCCGACTCGCTCTACGCCGTGCGCGACGGCAAGCTCGTTCTGCGCGGCGCTCTCAACACCAACCTCGAAGCCGACACGGCTCGCTTCGTAACCGGCGGACTCTACACCAAGCGCAAGCACGCCTTGAGATACGGCAAAGTGGAGGTGCGCGCACGCTTCGACTGCGCGCAGGGCGTGTGGCCGGCTATATGGATGAAGCCCGATTATGAGGTGAAATGGCCACAAGGTGGCGAGATCGACATCATGGAACACCTCAACCACGACAACATTGCATACCAGACCATCCACACCACATACACGCACACTCTGAAGCAGGACCAGAACCCACCGCACGGCGGCACCTACCCCATCAACCGCAACGCCTTCAACACCTACGGCGTGGAGATTCTGCCCGATTCAATAGTGTTCTCGGTCAACGGACAACCGTCGTTCTCCTATCCGCGCATTGAGGAGCATAAGGACAAGGGACAGTATCCGTTCGGCGCCCCGTTCTATCTGCTCATCGACATGCAGATTGAAGGCTCGTGGGTGGGCAAGGCAGACCCCAAACAGCTGCCCGTCGAGATGGAGATCGACTGGGTGAAGCTCTACGAACTGGAGAAAGAGAAGTAAACTCTGAGGAAGTAGAAGTAAACCTTCGAGGAAAGAGAAACAGACTCTAAAGAAAGATTCGGCTGCGCCAAGCACGCTTGCCGACAAAAATAAAAGCAAAATGGAAATATCCGAACTTTACGAAATCTTTAAGCAACACCCCGTTGTTACAACCGACAGTCGCGACTGCCCCGTCGGTTCGTTGTTCTTCGCCTTGAAAGGCACTTCGTTCAACGGCAACAAGTTTGCTGCGGCTGCGCTTGAGAAGGGCTGCGCTTATGCTGTTGTCGATGAAGCGGAGTACGTCGTTGAGGGCGACGCTCGCTTCATTCTCGTCGACAACTGTCTGCACACTCTGCAACAGCTCGCACGCTATCACCGCCGTGCCCTCGGCACACCGATAATCGGCATCACCGGCACCAACGGCAAGACTACCACAAAGGAACTCACGGCTGCGGTGTTGCTGCAGAAATACAACGTGCTCTACACCGAGGGCAACTTCAACAACGACATCGGCGTGCCTAAGACATTGCTGCGCCTGAACTCCACACACGACATCGCGGTCGTAGAGATGGGCGCATCGCACCCTGGCGACATCAAGACGCTGGTGGAGATAGTTGAGCCCGACTATGCGCTCATCACAAACGTGGGTCGTGCGCATCTGCAAGGCTTCGGTTCGTTCGAAGGCGTGATAAAGACTAAGGGCGAACTGTACGACTTTGTGCGTGCGGCTGCCAACGGCGAGAATGATGCTTACGCCATACGCGAGGTGAAGCGCCCGCGCTGCGTGTTCATCGACAACGACAACCAGTATCTCAACGGCATCGCCGACGGACTGAACCTCGTGCGCTACGGCTTAAACGCCGCTGATAAAAAACTTTACGTTGCGGCAAGCGACGTAAAGAGCGAGCCGATGCTCAGCTTCTCGTGGGCGGCTGAGGGCAAGGCGCAGCACCATGTTGACAGCCACCTTATCGGTGCGTACAACATCACGAACATGCTTGCAGCCATCGCCGTCGGCACCTACTTCGGTGTGGATGCAGACAAGATTGACGCTGCGCTGACCGGCTATGCGCCGAGCAACAACCGCTCACAGTTTGAGCAGACAGCCTGCAACCGCCTCATCGTCGACGCCTACAACGCCAACCCGACAAGCATGGCGGCGGCACTGAACAACTTCGAGGCTATCAATGCCGACCACAAGATGGCTATCATCGGCGACATGAAGGAGCTTGGCAGCGTGAGCCACGACGAGCATCAGCGCATCGTTGACCAGCTCAGCCGCATGAAGCTCGAAGAGGTATGGCTCGTTGGCTCGGAGTTTGAGCACACAGCGACGCCGGATGCGTTCCGCAAGTTTGAGAACGTAGAGGAGGTGAAGGAAGCTATTGCTTCTGAGAAGCCTCACGACCGCTACATCCTCATCAAGGGCAGCAACGGCACACGCCTGTTCGAACTCCCCGAGAAACTATAGGAGGCTACGGCATTCTTGCCGTAGTCAAAAACGTAGCGGAGGTCTCCGGCCTCCGCAGCACCAAGTCAGATAGACATCTTTATCAACTTAAAGACCTACACTGTTGCATGCTGCGGAGGCCGGAGACCTCCGCTACGTTTTACATTCTATTTCTGCGCATAGAGCCGCTTTACATCTTCTTGCTGTATCGAACTTCGCCTTTCAATATCGCATCCATCTGAGCAGATGTAGGCTCGGCAGGCAAGCGCTTTATCACATCCTTCACCTTTCTTTTCTGCGCGGCAGTCAGCACGAAGCTGTCCACGATGTCCTCATAGTAGGCTTTCAGGAATTTGCCGCGGTTGAGGCGTCGGTTTACGCTATACTTTCCGTCTGTTATCGTCTCCAGGTCGAACGACTTGTATACGAGTTCGCAGCCGTCATAGTTGTGCTCGCCCTCGCCTTGCGGGAAACTTGTGCAGACGGGGTTGGGCTTTGTGCCCCATCGTGTGAGCGTCTCCTCGTAGAAGAACGCTATGCGGTCGTCTGCCTGCAGATCCATACTGCTGTACATCGACACCGTGGTGCTCACCTGATAGCATCCGTCCCAGCCCTCAGCGAAGGCTTTCGCGTTGCGCATGTCGTCGGGTGAGGCAAGTTCTTTATAGAATATGCTAACGTTGTTGCGACCCGTGCCCGTAGGCACCGACTGCAGCGCTACATACATCGGCTTGCCGTCGCTGTTGCGCATGGCTGGAACGATGAGCATCTCGCCGTTTGTGGGGTTGGTGCTCGGCGCGAGCGCGAGTCCGTCCATCGTAGCCTTCTCGGGCTTGTCCCAGCAGCCTTCGCCGGTCTTTGTGTTGCTGTAGGTGTAGATGTTTAGCAGTCGGCAGCCCGACGCTCTGCTGGTTATTATCACACGACCGTCGGGCAGTTCCTCGCACTTCGGTTCGTCGCCGCCTGGCACGGGCAGAGCAGCAGCGCCGCCGAGAGCGTGCCATGAGCGTCCGAAGTCGTCGGAATATATCACGCGGTTGCCGTTGGGGCGCGCCGTGAGTGCGGCATAGATGCGATAGTAGTCGCCCACCTTCACCACTCTACTCTGGAACAGCTTGCCACTGCCGACGAAGGCGGCGTCCATGACATTGCCCTTGTCGAACAAGCCGTATATATCCTCGGTCTGGTCAACCGGCTTCTGCCATGTGCGTCCGCCGTCGGTGCTGCGTATTGCGGCGATGAGGTTCGGGTTCTGTCTGTTTGTGCTGGGCTTGCCGTACACCGTACAGCCCGCAACAGCCATGATGAGCACCTCGTTGCGCTCGCGATCCAACACGACAGCCGGGTCGCCGTAGGCAGCTTCCATCGGAGTCTTATGAGCGTTGATGAGCGAAGCGTCGCCACAAGCCACGTCAATCTCATGCTCGCTCCATGTTCTGCCGTTGTCGTAGCTCAGTTTCACCACGCAGTCGACGCGTCCGTAGCCGGGGTCAGTGCCGCAGACGAGGCGCGCCGCACTCGCAACGAGTCGTCCGCCGTGGCCGCAGGTGATGCCTGGTATGCGATAAGGCGGAACATCGATGCTGCCCTTCGCCGTACTGAACAGGATTGTGCCGTCGGCGTAGGCTGCAACGGTGAGCAGCAACATGCCGAGAGAGAATAGTAATTTCTTCATTGTAGATTAGTTTTACTTTTTTGCCTTTTTACTCTTTTACTTTTTTACTCTTTCACTCTTTTTACTTTTTTACTCTTTTACTTTTTTACTTTTAAAAGTTATGTTCTCCTCCTTGAATTTATCCTTCGGCTGCGGATGCTCCGCCGGATAGCCGATAACAATCATGTTAAGCGGAACGAGATTGTCGGGGAGCGAGAGCGTTGCGCTTATCGCCTTGCTGCGTTCCTCGGAAGGATAGGCGCCCGTCCATACGGCGCCGAGACCCATAGCGTGAGCCGCAAGCAAGAGATTCTCTGTTGCAGCCGACGCATCCTGAATCCAGAAGTCGCGTCCGCCGCCTTCTATCACCTTATCCATATCGCCGCAGACCACAATGGCGAGCGGAGCCTTGAGCAGCATCTTCGCGTAAGGATTGGCACCCGCCAGACTGTCGAGCACGCTGCGCTGTTCTACAACCACGAAGTGCCACGGCTGCTTGTTCATCGCCGTAGGTGCAGCCATCGCCGCGCGCAGCATCTTCTCCACTTTCTCCTTCTCCACGGGGCGCGCCTCGTAGTCGCGTATGCTGGTACGCGTAGCGATATTGTCGAGCACAGCCTGCTCTTGCGTTTGCGACTCGCCGGCGTCTTCTGCGCCCGACACCAAGTGCACGCCAAGCACCACGACGGCAATGGCGAGCACTACGTTTAAAACGATTGACTTATTCTGTAAATTCATAATTCTTAATTGTATAATTCTTCAATTCCTCATTCAACACTCTTAATAAGCGCTCCCGTGGGGCACACGAAGCGGCAGTACGGACGCGGCACCCACACCGACAGCACGAGGAACAGCGCCGCGAGCACTGTCACCCACACCGACGCCGACGAATAGAGGAACGCCGTGAACAGCTCGTAGTCGATCCATGCGGTGCATGTGCCGGTGAGCAGCAGCGCCATGAGCACGCCCCAGAGCAGATTGCGCAGCACTGAGAGCAGTTTCAGTACGCGCGGCGTGATGCGCAGCTTGCGTCGACTGAGCTTTCCGGCGAGTTCCTGCGCCGATCCGAACGGACAGACATTGGCGCAGTAGTGACCCGACCGACCCGCCAACGGGTATATCAGCGCCACTATCAGCATAAGCAGCGGAGCGGCAAGTGCGCCAATCGCCGAAAGACTCACGCCGCCGGCGAAGATTCGCAGGAAGAGCGTGTAGGAGACGAACGTGCCAGTCCACAGACCGAGCACCACGACGTTCACCGCGAGTTGCACAAGATGCAGTCGGCGGTTGTTGTAGAAGAGCGGAACGACGGCTCCGAGCAGCACGACAATCAGCGCAACCATAGGGGGTGCACTTGTCTCAAGTGCACCAACCGAGCCATCCTCACTCCCCACTATAGGAGATGCACCTGTCTCAAGTGCACCAACCGAGCCATCCTCACCCCCCACTATAGGAGATGCACTTGTCTCAAGTGCACCAACCGAGCCATCCTCACTCCACTGACCACGCTTTTGGGCGTAAGCCAGTCCGCGCTGCATGTTAGCTATTATCGCTCTCGACGAGAACGTAGCGCCCGACATGGCGTCCACCTCCTCCGCCAACGCCTCGTCCACCTCCTTGCCCTGCCAGTGGTTGAGCAGCTCCTTCGCGCGATTGAAGAAGTCGGGCGACTCGGCGTTGGGTTCAGCCTCAACAGCCGCCACCCTGCCGTCCTTTATATGTATCTTCAGCGGCACCGGTCCGCCGTATCCCTGCACGTCCTTTGCCAGCGGCTTTGTGTTCACCACGAACGCTCCGTCGGGCGTCACCTCCAGCGTGTCGTTCTTCAGCGCCTTCGCCTCATGCGCCTCTCGCAAGTCGTGTCCTAATATCCTGCCGTCGCGCAGTATCGCCGCCGCAGCCAGTATCAGCACCACCACGACGAGCGACAACAGTCGCGCCACGAATCCCTTCCTTTGTCTTTTTACCATATCGTTGTTCTTTTGTTATCCTTCATAATTTCCGATTTTTACAGATTTAATGTCTTTCAAGAATGTTTCCGGATTGATATAGAGATTCTGAAGGATAGGCACAAGATCGATATATTCTTCTGTCACGCCCATCCCGTCATAGTCCGCCAAAACTACAAGGTAGCCGTCATCCCATGTCTTCACCTCAACATATCTTTTCAGTATTGCAGGCGTACGGAAGCGGATGTTATAGTCGGCATACTTGAATGATGTCATATCGCCTTTATTTGACAACACAGCCTGTGTTGCAGTTTTTGCCGTATTCATAAATTCACCTCCTTAATCTTTTTATTAGAATATAAAACTCTGTAGCAAAGATAATGCAAATTAAAGACAATACAAAATGTATTCGTTGATTTTTACTATCCATACATCATAATACGATATCATTACCACGCACAGGTAACATCATTACCACGCACAGGAAATATCGTTACCGCGTATCTGTAATGATGTTACCATGCCTTGGTAATAATCCTTGTTTTAGGCATCAATCTGTTTTTGTTCGGCAGACAGCTGTAACTGGCTGCTTCTACCGACACATAAACGCAAAAGGGCTGGACTCCTTGCATGGGATCCAGCCCTTTCTGTTTTTGACTTAGCACCACGACGCTCATCGTAAATCCGAGCCAAATGAGGTACAGCGGTGAACACATAGCGGCTATGGTAGCATGAGAAAAGCGACAATGAATGTCCTCTTGCCAGAATGTAGGGAAGTAATCGCCGTCACCGACATTAGTGCTATTCAACATGCTTTTTTATGTCTTTGTATGCTTCCTCGTTAGTCATAATGTTACTGATTTTAGTTATTCGGCGCAATGCCACAAGCAGATTCTCCAAGCAGTTCTCATCTTGAATCTTCACTTCTCGCGGCTTACATCCCTGTGCCTCGCCCACGATTCCGGCCTTTTCCAACTGGTCCATAAGTCTGACCGCACGGTCGTAGCCGATAGACAAGCGCCGTTGAATCAACGAGGCAAAGCCCGACCGCATTGTTACGATTATGCGTGCAGCTTCCTCGAACAGAGGGTCGAGCGAACTGCTGTCTATGACATTTTCTGAGTCAAGACCCATTTCTACATGCATATCCTTCATTTGATTTTTATCCATTGTTTTGTTTTTTTTTATAGAATATTCTTGTAATTATAGCATAAAAGCAATGCTCATGTCGTCCTTGCTGACTGTCCTGCTGTAATGAGAGAGCACATCCGGTAATTGTGTAGTAACTTTTTCTATACCATCATCGCAAACAGATTGGCTGGCTCCACTCGTTAGCTTTGTTGAGCACAACGCACCTGCCGTCACCGATCTGAAGTGTCCGAGTAGTGTGAAGCAAATTGTGAATTGCTCCACCGCTTGGTGCCGACAAAGTCTTTTATCTTGTTCTGGAGAATGTCATTGAATGTTATCTTCTTTGGCATATTGGCTGTGAGTTAATACAATATTACATTTAAACAGATTGGGGAGGGTGAGCGAAATCTACTTGTTACATGGGAGCGTCTGAGTACCATGGATCGTCAGACAAAATGCCTGATTTAAACGAACCTTGCCAGTCAAGGATGGTGCCTGTAGCTTTGGAGATATCAATCCAGATGCTGACGGAGTCTTTTGACATGTATCTTTCGAACTTTTTATCCTCAGGACGAACAACAAGTGAACTTATCAAATGGCGTTCTTTTTCTTCATCTTCTTTGATGATAGTATCCTTGAAAGTGCTTAGTTTTTCCTTGGCTTCTGCTATGAGTTGCTTCACTTTTTCTTCGTCTATATCAGATGTACCCAAGCCTAAACAACAACTGATGGCATCTATATAGCCACAACCTTTTATCGCATAGTAAAGCTCGCGATTGTATACAAAGTCATTCTCGCAATTATCCAGCACGCATGCGAAGATGCGCTCTTTCCATGTGTCGAATGTTGGTTCGACATTTGAGCTATATACAGCTTTGTCATTGGTTATTGACACCCAATTTCTATTACTACATATCAACACGACGTGCTTTCCTGAAGCAGCAAGCAGTTTTTCTGTCAGGAGAATCACATAGTCGTATCCGTTGTCCAGTCCCCTACCGCGGTATAGAATAACGAACGCTTTCTGTGGAATGGATGTCAATATAGGGATTTGTGCCTCCAAGTCGGCTAAATTATTTGAATCCACTCTAAGCGACCTCACCATTCCTTTACCAAAGATATTTTCGCCTATTACGCATGTTAGCTTAATCTCCTCTTCTCTATCTTTCCATCCGCAAAATGCCACAAGTGGCTTTTTGCGTGGAAGCAGGAAGTACTCCTCAAGAACCATTTCGTGCTTATCATATGTGAAGACATGCAGCTCGTCTTCCGGCAAAAGACAGTTGATATGATTCTCTGTCATATCCTTGTCCTCCACAGCCACTTCTCCATTCAGACATTTCTCCGAGAACTCGCGGAAGAAGTCTCTATCAAGCAGCTTCGATACTTTCAGCAGCAGGTCGGTGTCGAGACTCGTCTTTCCAAAAATCTCGTATGTGGCAGAGCTGGACTTGCACAAGTCTTTGGCAAAAGCCGTTACTGAAGGGTACTTTGCCTTTACTTCCTTCAGAATCTCTTGTCCTATATTATATTTCTCCATTGAATTGTATTATTATGTATGTTTATATTTCCAGTTCTCGTTGGTCAGAACCATTTAAAATCCTTGTCAAACAAGTTGGATATTGGTTTGAATAGTCTGCACAGGATAAGTCCGACGACTATCAAGCATATACGCACAACTATAGATCCGCTCATCGTCAATCCGAGCCAAACAAGGTACAGCGGCGAACACATAGCGGCTATGGTTATCAGCATCATTAGTGATGCAAAGAATGTTTTAATGCCCATGTCTCTATTTTTTTATCTTTTTCAATGGTTTAAGGAACAACAATGTAGTCGCTCGGCAAGCCGTGGAAATACTTGCGGTAGGCATCGTTGGTGGTATAGATGTCGCCTTCTTTGTCTTCCGTGATGAAATATACTTTCAGGTCTTTATAGTGATTTTCAACCAAAATCTTGAAATCTGTGATGAATGCGACTTCCTCAGCTTCCATTTCGAGAACTCCATCTTTAAGGTCACAATGAAGAATGTTACCACAAAGATTGCGGTCGCCATAGTCTATGCCGAGAGCTAAAATGATGTTGCCTTCCCAACCTGGCTCCTCGTCATCTTCCATAGTGGGGCGTTTCTTGTCGGCAAATTCCTTGTAGAGATTGTATATTTCTTGAAGGTTCTCTTGTCTGCCCACTATTTTGTATACCACTCTTATCCAATGCAACTGTGACTTGACAAAAGTCTCCCAATCTATTGTTATGTCTTCTTCCATCTCTAATCAATTTTAAAGTTGTACAATGGCCGTAGACTGTCACCGGCTATCTCAAAAGCCACAATGTCGTGAGCGTACTCGTTGCTTCCCAAAGTCGAAATGTAACCATCTATATTTCCACACACCCTCTGAACCGCCTTTAGGCCGATTTGAGAGCAAATGTTAATGTTTAAATACAAAAAAGAGGGTGTATCAAAAGTCAAACAAAGCGGGCTGTTTGAACTTTTGACACACCCCCTATATAAAAATATTGTCTCACAAGGATGCTTGCCACCCATTATCGAACAGTTACTTTCTTCACGCTACCATCGCTATACTTCACGATATTCAATCCCTTGGTTGGAGCATACAATCGCTGACCATTTACTGAATAGCGAGTTACCTCCTCAACCTCGGTAGAGGTTGTAGTCTTGTCGATGCCTGTTGCATCGAATTCTACTATGTTCTCAAAGTAGTCGCCAAAGCCAGAGAGCCAGTAATCAGAATAAGTTCCCATTGGTACATAAAGTGTGCATTTTTGGGCATCAATTCCTTCGAATACATTAATATCTAATATATGATTAATACCTATTTTTGGTACTTTCTCTGCATATACATAAATAGAAGTTAATCCGCTACAGCCATTGAATGGGCCTTTGTCTACTCCTGTGGAAATACCAGTAGGAAGGGTTAAACTCGTAATACCAGCAGGAAGGTTTAAACTCGTTAATCCGCTACAACCACTGAATGTGCCAAAGCCTATCTCGATATTACCAGCAGGAAGGGTTAAACTCGTTAATCCGCTACAGCCCTTGAATGCTTCATTGCCTATCTCGGTAATACCATCAGGAAGGGTTAAACTCGTTAATCCGCTACAGTTACGGAATGCGCCTCTGCCTATTGAGGTAATACCATCAGGAAGGGTTAAACTCGTTAATCCGCGACAGTAATAGAATGCTTTATCGCCTATTACATCATTAGAAGTATAATAATAATTATTTCTATTATTATCATAATCATAATAATAGTAATCCCCACCTTCTACAATCTTTGCCTCAGACAAATCTAATACAGAAAGCTTTCCGTCAGTAGAATTACCAGTAGAATTACTTCCAGCCATATCACGAATCATCTTCAAATCCGTACCATTTATCTCACCAACAATCTTCAAATTGGTAATCTTATACTTTCTACTACTTGCAATTCTATCAGGCAAAGTACCAGCCCTTTCCAACTTAATGGTGATTTGCTTTGTAGTCAAGTCGTTATCTGCAGCATAAAGCGACAAACAACCAAGCAACATAAACATCAAGGTTAAAAAACTATCTCGTTTAATAATTTGTTTCATAACTATTTTTTTTAGTTAGACATTAAATATCATGGTAAAAACTATTCTTTTCAAAGACATATTTAAGATACTCTCCTCTTAACTGTTCCATATAGCGGTGGAACAGGAAGAGATAGCCTCAATAATGTTGTCCTTGTTTGTCTTTCTCATATTCTGTCTTTTGTTTAAGTCAGACTGTATGTTGCAAAACAAAAAAAGCAGCAAAGACTCTGCGACAGCACGATTTTACTCGCACGTCGTAGAGTCTTTGCTGCTTTGTCTTATGCTGTTACCCATAGAGCCAGACTTCAAGGTTTGTGTCCTATGGCTCCGTTCGGACTGTTTCTTGTTTAGATTATGTACTTAAGTATAAGTACGAAAAAGCGTGAAGCCCCTTGTCGCTCGCTTCACATCTTGAGGTCTTCGAACTTACCCGTCAGCCGAAACGAGCAACGAGACCCCACGCCGATATGTATATGTACATTCCCATAGAGTCAGCCCTTAAGAGGCTGACCTACGAAAGGTACGTATATAACATACCCATGGCATCATCGTTGCGAGGTTTCTTAGCTGACCATGAAGTGTTCGAAGTTTCAAGGTGCCAGAAAACCAAGCGCCAATAACGCTTTTCTTATGTTTGCCCTCTACCAACCGCTACTTTTCAAGCGACTTCGGCGTAGGGCTACATGCCGTCATTGCACATAGAATGCAATTCTAGCGTGCCAAAGTTACTAATTATTATTGGTATCGCAAAAAAAAGACCTAATTATTTTAAGTAGAGTTGACAAATAAAAAACATTGATGTTGTACAACATACTCTTAGGCATAATCTTATTATCCGAACATTCCTTG
>OMEA01000272.1_pt1 | contig 27662 bp, 24 predicted proteins | sample 1645321 | NCBI WGS metagenome assembly OMEA01 (sample SAMEA103958151, study PRJEB25191) | human gut metagenome
TAAACCTAATTAGTTAATCGCATCCAATTCTGTCAACTAATTTTAGGAATAGTCACAATGTCTTTATCTTAAAAAATAATAAAAAGAATCTTGCCTTTCGTTATTTTACTATTTTTTTGATATATTTGCTTTTATATTTAATAAATTTGAAGCTATGGTAAATCTAAATAGAATTAAAGTGGTTCTTGTTGAGCAAGGCAAATCTGGGAAATGGTTAGCTGAACAGCTTAATAAGTCAACTTGTACGGTGAGCAAATGGTGCACAAATACCGCGCAACCTGATTTGCAAACCCTTGACCAGATTGCAAAAATACTTAAGGTGGATATTAAGACTCTGCTTTACGACACAAGATTCAATGAGAATATATAATATGGAAACTTCTATACAACAATATAAACAGGCTGTTAGTGTCATAAAGGATGCTATATTATACAGTCAGTACAGGGCTGCAAAATTGGTAACTGGTGAACAGTTGTCGCTCTATTTTGGCATCGGTGGATATGTGTCCGCACATTCACGCCAAGAAGCATGGGGTACTTCTGTCATTGACCGTATCAGTGAACAGTTACGTCGTGAACTTCCTGGTCTTCGTGGATTCTCTTCGCAGAATATTCGTAATATGCGTACTTTCTACGAATATTGGATGCAATATTTAATTTGCTCGCCAATGGCGAGCAAATTACAAATAGCTGTAAATAAAGATGTTATCGATATTGACAATTTCTCTTTGCAAAAATGGTCGCCTATGGCGAGCGAAATCAATCGTGAGGAATTTTTAGGTATCAGTTTTTCACATCACATGGAAATTCTTCATAAGACGAAAGATCTTCATGAAATACTTTTCTACATACATCAGACCGTTCTCCATAAATGGGACAAATATGATTTGCGTGATCGTCTAAAGGAAGGACTATATCAGAAACATGGAGTCGCTGCAAACAATTTCCTACAGACCATGCCGGTTAACGATGCTCGTAAAGCTGTTGGCATGTTCAAGGACGAGTATCTACTCGACTACATTAATATTGAAGAAATGGAAGTTGACAAGCCCGAAGATATTGATGAAAGAGTTATAGAGAAAGCCATTGTCCGTAACATCAAAAAATTTATTATGACTTTCGGACGTGACTTTGCTTACATAGGCAATCAATACCATTTGGAAATATTCGGAGAAGAATTATTTCCTGACTTACTTTTTCTCAATCGAGAATTGAATTGTATGGTTGTAGTGGAGCTTAAAAAAGGGGCATTTAAACCTTCCTATATAGGTCAGTTGCAAACGTACATGAAAGTACTTGATGACAAGGTGCGTAAACCCCATGAAAATCCGACTATTGGTATTCTTCTTTGTAAGAGTGCCAATAAGGCTTTCGTTGAGTATGTCATCCGTGACTACAACCATCCAATGGGTGTCGCTACATATAAGACAGCAGAAGATATGAGCGAGGAGTTGAGAAAGGCTTTGCCTGATATGGACGAGATGCGAAAACTGCTCACAGATGATAGCGATATCTAAAATATCAATAACTACCAAGAGCATACTCTATGTCTGAAAAAAACTCATATAAAATAGACCAAATTGTCAATTCAATTTTTGAAGGTGATTGCATTGAAATAATGAAGCAATTTCCTGATAATTGTATTGATATGATACTCTGTGATTTGCCATATGGCACAACACAAAATAAATGGGATAGTATTATTCCATTGGATGAATTATGGCATGAATACAAGAGAATAATTAAAGAAAACGGTGCAATCGTACTTACATCACAAGGACTATTTACCGCTCAATTGATGCTTAGTAATCCGAAGCAATTTAAGTATAAATGGGTATGGGAAAAATCAAAGCCTACTAATTTTTTGAACGCAAAGAAACAACCACTGAGGAAATACGAAGACGTTTGTGTGTTCTATAAAAAGCAGCCGGTTTACAATCCTCAAATGGTCCAAGGAGAACCTTATGACAAAGGTTTCAGGAAGAACCAATTAAGTGGCAGTTATGGAGATTTTCAACCAGTTCATGTGCATAGCGATGGTAAACGATATCCTACAGATGTAATATATTTCAAAACTGCTGAAAGTGAGGGCGAAGTTATACATCCAACCCAAAAGCCTGTAGAATTGGGACGATATTTCGTAAGAACATATACAAATCCTGGTGCATTGGTATTAGATAACACATTTGGCAGCGGAAGTTTTTTGCTATCCGCATTGTTGGAAGGTCGAAATTTTGTTGGTATAGAAAAAAATAAAGATGTACATTTGTTCAAAGAAAAAGAAATAGATTACATTTTAGCTGCTAAAAGACGTCTTTATACTGGGTGGCAAACATTGGAAGAATCCAAAAGGCAGACTATTAGGCAAATTAATTTAATATTAGACTTTTAATAATGAGTAGTCAAGATATAATAGTCAGAAAGAACGAACGTTCTTGGGCTATAGAAATCATATCTCAGATAAATCGAATTACATCTGAAAATGATTTGGTAATAAAACGTGCAGGAGGAGAGTCTACCATCTCGTATAGTAAGAGTGGTAGAATGTTTCCTGATGTCATTTTATATGAAGACAAAGAGCTTAGTCGCATTCTACAGGGATGGGAACTAAAGATGCCTGATGTGCCTATTACAGATGAAACCTTTGTTAAGGATGCACAACGCAAAGCCAAAGCTTTAGGCTTGACAAGCTGCCTTATATGGAATTTTACTTATGCTCAACTCTTTATTTTCAATGAAGCATCAGGTGATTTCGAGCTGAAAAAACAATGGGAAAATCTGAGCATAAAATCTCGTTCAGATGTCGCATTGTACAAGGATAATTGGGAAAAGACCCTTTATGAGGTTATCATATTTGTAAATGAGTTTTTGCTATCGAATGACGTAAAGCACATTTCGATAGGAGAAATCATATCTAATAGTGCCTTAAACATCCTTATCAATGACAATAAATCTATTGTTGCTGATTTCTTGAAGGAGCAATCTGTTGTTGATAGTGTTATAGAAGCAAAAATAAGTATATGGTGGAAAAGTATAAAATCAGAGTATCAATTTGACGAGACAGATCCTTATAAAGCTTATGCTAAGAGTGTTATTCTAAACTGGGCATATAGAATTATCTTTGCACATCTGATAAAGCGGCAGCAGAAAGAAGCGGTACATGTGAATGACATAGACTATGAAACCACACCTAAAGAGGCTAATATTATATTTTCAGAGATTACGAGTAAATGCGATTTCTATAATGTATTCGCAAGCATTGATTTGAATGAATTACTTCCCAACAAGACTTGGGAATCTTTGGTCGATTTATCGCTTTTTCTCAAGGAGAATGGCATCAAATCAATCAACCAGTCCATGCTTCAAAATATACTTGAAAAATGTGTTAATGTTACAAGAAGGGAACTAAACGGACAATTCACTACGCCTAAGACATTAGCACGTATTCTAGCTTCTATAACCATTCATAATTGGACCGAAGATTGTGCAGATCCATGTTGTGGAACTGGAACAATTCCACATGAAATTATAAATCTGAAGAAGTTTAAAATAGGTGTATCAAAAGCTGTAGATACAACATGGGCAAGCGACAAATACAGCCTGCCTCTCCAAATTGCCAATATTAGTATGACATCATGTGAAACTATCAATATGGCTAATCGTATTTTTCAGAGCAACGCTTTGGAATTGAAGCCTGGTGTCACTACTGATATAGTAGATCCTAAAACGGGAATAAAACTTACTTATGGAATACCTTTATTTGGAGCAATATGTTCCAACTTGCCATTCATAGCTTTTGAAAACGTTCCAGTTGAGGATGAGCTTTTGATTAATCAAGAGTTCGACCGTGATTATGTAAACAGGAAGTCGGATTTGTCATATTTTATCGCCCTTCATCTTGCAAATATGCTAAGGGATAAAGGGTATTTAGGTATTATTACGTCAAATGCGTGGCTTGGGACTTCTGCAGGTGCAGCATTCTATTGTAATTTGCTTGAACACTACAACCTGTTGCAAGTTCATGTTAGTGGATCTGGAAGATGGTTTCAAAATGCAGATGTAGTAACGACAATTCTTATTTTGCAAAAAAGAGATTCTTCTGGAAACAGGTTGCCCACAACATTTTGGCTTTGGAAAAAAACTCTGGAAGCTATATCCAATAACTCAGACTATGAACGTACTATCATAGAAAGTTCTTTACTCAATAAATCTTCTGATGAAAGTATAATAAAGTGTTCTGAATATACCAGTGACCAGATTGATCAATTACATAATATGAATATCTCATATAATGCATTGTTTCATGATGTTCTATGGCTCTTGGATATTCGGCAAGTTCTGACTCCTTTAAGAAGTTTGTTCAAGGTTTTTAGAGGTAGCCGAAGGGGATGGGATGCACTATTCTTTCCAAAAGATAAAAATTCAATTGAGTCTAAGTTCTTGCACCCAGCACTTTTTAACGCGAAGAAGTTAGACGATTTGGTGGCTATTCCTGACAGGAAGGCTTTTAGCTGTGGCTTGGATTTAGCAACCTTGGAAACAAATTTCAAGGGTGCATATAAGTGGATTAAGAAATTTGAAAATCAAAAGAATGGTACTGGAAAACCCCTTACAGAGGTTCTTGCAAGACCTAAGGAAAAATGGTATGAAATGAAGCCTAATGAAGTGGCTGAAATATTTACAATGATGAATCCTGATAAGCGAATTTTCTTTGGTAGATTTAATGAGCCTACGTTTATCAACCAAAGATTAATTGGGTTAACATTATTAGATAATTCATCAGATGTAGTGTTGTACCATGCTTTGTTAAATTCTATTTTGATGAAATTCTATATAGAAGCTGTTGGCTTTGGACGAGGTTTAGGCGTTCTTGATATAAACAAGGACAATGTTGCAAGTTGCTTGATGTTGAACCCTGCATGCTTATCGCAGCATTCAGTTAATACTATAAAACAGTCTTTCATGGTTGTTACTGGGAAACCAATAATGTCAGTGGAAGAAGAATTGAAAGATACGGACTGGATATCATTTAATCATACTGTACTTTCAGCTTTCGATATTGATTCATATTACGATAGTATATGTAATTCATTAAAATCAATGCGAAAGGCAAGAATGACCGCAAAGGATAAATTTGAAGTTAATGAGACTTCAAAAGTTGATAGTATTAAATATGATGTTTCTTTGTCAAAAGAATATTCTATAGCGGCAGAGCCATAAGTAACGAATAGTAGCCATTTTGTTGGTTTACAACATTATGGCTACTCTTTAACTGTTTATTATATTAATTATGAGCACAACATCTAAGGGAGATAGATTCGAATTAAAAACTCAAAAACTATTGACTCAAGTACTTAGAAATGGTCGATTTGAGTTGAAACTGGAAGGAGAATCTGAATTTTGGATTGTCCCTAAAGATTCCGATGTCTTCAATAAGAAAAAATATAAGTATGTGTATGGAAGCAAAGTTATTATAGATGTATCGATTGAATCCCCTGTTGAATCAAAGGTTCCTAATCTTGTTATCGTTGAGTGCAAAGATTTGTCAAGAAAAGTGGACAAAGGAGACATGGGAGAATTTTGCTTAAAGGTACAAGACCTTAATGCAAAAAAAGGTATATTTGTAACCAACAATGGCTTTCAAAAGGGAGCAATCGAAATGGCTAAATACCATAATATTGCCCTTATACGAATTGACGAAAAAAACACCTTAGTATGGGATTTACACCGCATAAGGGGATTTCGTAATATATCATATTTGGATATTACAGAATTGTTAATTTCTGATGTTCCTACAATGCCATCTGTTGTTTTTGATGGGTACATTTATTATACATCTGTTATAGATTATTTCTATTCATTGTTTTATAGCTCGGATTTAAGACTTGACAAAAAAATTCCATTCTATTCAAATGAACAGATACAGAAACAGGTAGATTTGTTTCTTAACGGGAAAAAGTATATAAAAATTAGTAATGAAATTTTAAGATTCCATATAATACGACAAAATATTCTTTTATGTAATGAAACCGTATCACCAGGTTTTCTGGGGCGCTATGATTTTTATAACAACAAAATAAGTATAGCAGAAGACTTGCAAAATGATGAACACAGATACCGTTTTACACTGGCTCATGAAATAGGACATGCCGTCTTGCACCGTAAACTCTTAAAAGGATTAATAGCCTCTGCGGATGATGACGATGTATTGTCTTTAAAAGACTGCTCTAAATGGGAAAGGAGACTCGAAATTCAGGCTAATTTATTTGCCTCTTACCTTTTAGTTCCAAAAACCCCATTATATAACCTCTATATGGAGGTTAAGCGAAAACTAAATATTAATGATTATGTTCCTTTATATTTAGATGAACAGCCATGCAACATCGAAGATTGTTATAAAATGTTTTATGTATTATCTAAAATATTCAATGTTTCAAAAGAGGTAATAAAATATCGCCTGAAGAATGAGAAACTCTTGCTAACTCCAGAATAAGAAATTATCTATCTCTCTAAAAATAATAGATGTCTTTTACTTCATACTAAATCGCTCATATCTTTGCCCTAAAAAAGCAAGATATGAGCGATTTTTCATTTATTCCCCCAACATCCGTTGTCACTATCCCCGGTGCCCACGCCTCCGCAGCCTTCACCTCCAAGACATCCGAAGTCTTCAAGGAAGAGCATAACATCGCACCAATCATCATCAACGACAAGATGAAGTACATCCCGTGGGGAGGCGACAACCAGATGCCGTACAATATCATTGATCTCATCGAGTCTGACGAGACAATGAGCACTTGCCAGATGTTCAACGCTGAAGTCTGCTATGGCAGCGGACTTGTTTATGACACAGAGCTTGCCACCGCACAAGTGCAAGCGCAAGTGGATGACTTTATGCTGGACAACGACCTTGCAAGTTACTTCCTCGGCGTGTGCCAGGACTTCAAGCACTTCGGATTCTGCGTCAGCGTGATCATCCTCAATGAGGATGCCAGCCGCATTGTCCGCATCGTGCGCAAACAGGCGTGCTATGTCCGCTTTGCTCCTGCCGACAAGTCCGGCGTGATACCTTACATCCTCTATGCCAACTGGCGGAATACAGTCAGTCCGGAGGACATCGAGCGCATCGAACTTCTCAATCCACAATCGCCATTCACCGACCTTCAGAACAGAGGGAAGAAAATCAAGAAGTTCGCTGTCATCAGCCGTATTCCTACCCCCGACAATACGTATTATCCAATACCGTACTACGCAGCTCTTTTCAAAGGAAAGTGGTTCAACATCAAGCAGCTCATTGGCATCGCTAAGGAAGCGAAGCTCCGAAACTCCGCGCCCATAAAGTACCACATCGAGATTGCCAACTCGTTTTGGAATAACATCTTCAAGGTTGAGGGTATTACTGACCGTGTCAAGCAGCAGGAACGTGTCAACGAGGAGAAGGACAACATCATCAACTTCCTCACTGGCATGGAGAACAGCGGCAAGGTGCTCTTCTCCACGTTCTATGTTTCACCCAATGGTGAGGAGCAGCATGATGTGGTCATCAACAAGATTGAGACGGACAAGGAGGGTGGCGATTGGGCGACGGACATTGTCGAAGCCATCAACATGATGTGCTTTACCATGCGTGTACACTCCAACCTCGTAGGCTCAGTGCCAGGCAAGTCGCAGACCAATAACTCTGGCAGCGACAAGCGAGAACTTTACACCATCGCCCAGGCTTTACAGAAGCCTTACCACGACCTTTTCTTTTCCGTTCACCGACTAATTATCCGTTTCAACAAGTGGACAGCGGTCAAGCCGGACTGCCCATTCATCCAGCTCACCACGCTTGATGAGAATAAGGACGCAAAGCAAGTTTCACTCAACAAATCCAAAGACTATGGCAATGCTGATAAATGACAATGATACTCTAAAGAAGTACGTCCCCAACACGCTCAAAGCGGTAGCTGGTGAGCTATCTCTTTTCGATAAGATACAGTATCACCTCTTACAAGCGGAGCAATGGCTTACCGACACTTTCGTTTCGTCCGACACTATGAGTCGCATCCGCACATACTCTGACAGCACACCGCTCCTGCACTACTGCCGTATCATCACGGCTGCAGAGGCGATGCTCCACGCCGTGCCACAGCTCGACCTCATCCTTACGCCTAACGGCTTCGGCATTGTCAGCAACCAAAATATTGCACCAGCAAGCAAGGATCGTATCGAAAGACTACTTCTGTCTCTCGAAAAGCAGCGCGACGATGCACTTGCCGTTATCCTCACCATGCTTCCGGACGCTCACCATTGGATTGCTTCGGAGCAGTTCAATTACTTCGCTGCCACGATGTTTTCCACGCTCGACATCGTGCACCAGCTGGGCTTCGCTGACCATATCTGGCTGCGATACCAGGACACTCGTGCCAAGTTGCTCACCATTGAGCACCGCCTCGAAACAGAGTTCTTCAGTCCGGAACTCATGGATATGCTTCGCACGGCCAACGCTCTCAATAAGTGGGATATGACTCTCGACACCGCTCAATACAAGCGAATGTATCAGCGCATCTCTGCCATCGAGTTCTCTATCCTCCGTATCGGTGAATACCCGATACCAAGCATCATCGACATCGTGAACAGCATACGTTTAGCCAAAGGCAACGTATTCGCTGAATGGAAACAGTCTGACACGGCCAAACTCTTTGAAGACCATGGATATAAAAATAAAAAGGATTCAAGTGGGTATTTCTTCTGAAAAATACAAAAAATGTCTAAAAAAGTTTGTCATCTACGATGATTTTCGTATTTTTGAAGAATCTTAAACATAATAAAGTATGAAAAAGCTATTTTTATTACTTGGAGTATTTGCAAGTATAACCTTAATGCTTGCCTCATGTTCTAAAAGTCCAGAACAGAAAGCTAAAGATTTAGCCGGAGAGAAAATAAAGAAACATCTTTATTTTCCAGAGAGTTATGACCCTGCAGATGTAAAAATCGATAGTGCTTTTGCACCATACGATAGTCCCGAATTTATGGAGCTTACATCTGATTTGATTAAACTAAGCAATGAAGTTTCAGAAGCCCAAGAAGAAATCAAGAGAAAAAAGTCTTCTATTTCAATTTGGACATCTCCTTATGATAGCTTTTCACGAAACCAATTAAACGAGGCAAAGGCTGAACTTGCTGAAGCACAAGCTAAAGAAAAGAAAGCAATGGAGCAAGCCCAAAAGTTAGGGAACAAGATGAAAAACATGATGGATAAAAAACCTGAATTCATAGGTTTTAAAGCTGTTGTGTCATACCGAGCCAAAAACAATAAAGGCGACGTTTTAATGGATAATGTGTTTGCCATCTTTGATAAGAATATTGAGAATATTGTTTATATGTGCGATAACAATGAATATGAGCAATACAATCAAGCTATAAAAGAGATTCAAGAGGCAAGAGAGTCTGACGAATAACTCTATATTGTCTTTTCCCCAACCCAAATGCTTCCGTACTTTCGTAGTATGGAAGCATTTTTCGATTTATCCCTCCCAAAGTCGTGGGCGGACTTGTCCGACCCACAACTCCTCTTTTTCTTCCGCCAACTTGCCACCGACAAGCCAATGGCGGAAATCCAAACGCTGTGTCTGTGCCAATGGGCAAACGTCCTCGTGCGTTGCCGTTTGTACGGCAGCGTTTACCTTGTCCAACACGACAAGCAGCAAGCCACGCTGACTTTGCATCAGTTCGTCTGCGCCATTACCGCCCTTGACTTTCTCAAATCATTCCCACCATACCCAATAAGAATAAGGACAATCGGCAAAGCACGAGCCATCGAAGCCGACTTCCAGGGCGTGCCGTTCTCTACGTTCATCTCTGCCGACAACTATTATCAAGGCTTTCTCCACACCAAGAATGAGGCTTTGCTTAACCACCTCGCCACGCTTCTGTATCCAAAGGTTAAGTCGCGCCACCTGACAACACCGCTTTTGCTCAACGCCTTCTATTGGTTCTCGTCGCTGAAGCAATACTTCTCCCGTCTGTTTCCGCACTTTCTACAGCCGATGTCCAGTTCTTCTGAAGACCTCCTGGGCTACGCACCGCCCATCGGCGAGGTGCTACGGACTGCCATGAATGCACAGATCCGTGCCCTCACTGGAGGCGATATCACCAAAGAGGAAGCAGTGCTCTCAATGGACACATGGCGAGCACTCACAGAACTCGACGCTAAGGCTAAAGAAGTAGAAGACATTAAACGACAAACGAAATGACAAACAAGAACATCAATTGGGATGCATCATCTTTCTTTGAAACACTTGCATCCAAAAACAAATTAGCTAAGACAGAAGAATTCCGATTCTGCCGTGTTTCCGGACTGGAAGGATTTGAAGAAGCTATTCAGCATCTCCAATCCACAGCCAACTTCATTGCCGTCTCTGATATATCACAAGGATATACAGAGCTAAACACAACACCGCACACACGAAGAGTAAAAACAGTATTCTTCGCTATGCGCCATGCACTCGACGATATGCAAGCACGCCAGGAGTGCATGGATACTATGCGTGAGCTATTCCGACAATTCATGTCGGTGCTCATACAAGAGAAAACGAGAGTCGAGGAAGAACACATCTACCTCGACCCTCGTATCTCATTTCAGGAAATAGACAAGTATTTCCTTTCTGGCTGTGCCTGTGCCTTCTTCCAAGTGGCAACGGACGTTTACACTGACCTTCGTTACAATCAGGAAGAGTGGGATTAGTATCTTACTATCGAAACACGAAGCTATTTCTTTTCGCTAATTCTATCATTGACTTTGTGCCACGGCTCTTCCCATCCCAGAATGCGATAAGTGCATCTGAAATTTCTGCCATCTGAGCATTCCTGATAGGACCTGCCGCCCTTCCATGCTTATTCCAGTCGGCTGGATGAAGTTCGCATGAGAGCCCATGCTCTTTTGCGAACTGCTCACCTAAAGAGTCTGCTCCACTGACTATTATGACATTGTGAGTTTTTATCTTGTTCTGAAGATAATACTCACAACGTTCTTTTAGCAGTGGGTAGTCGTTGAATTTCGACATCCTGCAATTATCACTTTGAAGTCTTCCATTCTCTTTTTGACAAAACACAGGGTAAAAGGACTGCGGTATTTCTACTTTAGTTCAAACACTTCGTATTTTATTAGATATGAAAATCATCTTCAAATTCTGGGTCTAATCCAGCTCTAAGTTGTTTTTTTTATAAAGTCCCACCGTAGAGCGCCGCTTCTTTGCGTCTAATCCAGCTCTAAGTTGGTTTTCTTTATAAAGAGTATATTCTGCTCCTTTTTTATTTTGATCCATAGGTTCAATTGACCATTTTTCAATATATTCAACCAGCCCACTATTTATAATCTTATCTATACATCCTTTTTTATCTCCCCAAACTATATCCTCTACATAGGCAGTGTCCAAATGATGGTCATTTGGCCCTAATCCTAACAATATTCTACAAGCCGTTTTGAAAGCATCTGATTCTAATCCAATACTTCTTTGATTCCAATAGTATTCATAGTTGTAATCCGAAACAATAAGGTTTACCCCTTCTATATTCACAATTTTCATAGTCTTAATTTTTTATATACATTTACGAAACAGGTCTTTATCTTTTTCTTATAATATGAGAATCTTGCATGTGCAAATAAAGAGAGTCTAAAATCTCTTCACCTTCAAATTCCCATCGTCCGACATTCTTTTCCAAATCTGTGAGAATCCAATGGGTAGGCTTAACTACTCCTATTATATAGCCCAAGCTAATGACAAAACATATTCTGCTTTTTAGATAGTTCACAATTCAATCTTCAATACCTTCTTACGCATTCGCGTAAAATGTTAGAGGTCATGCATATAAGCTGATGTCATTTTCCCATTCTCTGATTTAACATCTATCTTAGCCCCCCTTTGTCCGTCTTGAAACATCTCTACACGAGACAATCCAGTTTGCGGACTAATACCAATCTTCGCCTCAACTACACTGCCAGACTTTTTAATAGCTGAAAACTTACCACTAATATAGTCCATGTAGGCTGCTTTTCCGTGTAATTCTTCAAAAACCCACATTGAACCATAAGTAAATTCATCAGAGAGCAAAGGTTCTATAATAGATGCATCTAATTTGTTCCATGCTTTTACATAAGCATAAACAAGCTCATCATGTGATAATTGAGTATTCATCCTTTTACTATCTTTTTTAGTTAGCATTTGTTTAATGACTTTATATACATTCATATTATTTCCTTTTAGGTTTTATACTGCGTAATCTTTTGTGGCAAATTTCCACCATTTCATTCACGCTTGGAAGCGAGATTGTCTTACCCATTTCCGTAATACTGTAAGGAGAGCTTGGCGAAAGCAAATACTCATTATCTGCATTGTTGTAATTGTCAATGGCAGACTTGTAATATTTGATGGCATTATCAAAATCGCCTTTATTATAAAATCTTTCGGCCAACAGATAATGATTCCCAACGTTTAGAATATCGTACATGGCATAATTGTATTTTTATTATTTGCAAATATAGTAAATTTTAACAACGCTCCTTTGTTTGACTAACATTTATTTTAGATAATTGTCTAAAAAGGTGGATTACTCTGTCTTTTCACTCCCAAAAGTACCTCGGTATCTTTGCTTCATGAACAAGCAAGTCACCGAACAACAATCCATCGAGCAGCGCCAAAAATACGTCTCTGCTTTCAACGACACAATGCTCAAAATATGGCGTGAGCAAATGACACTCCTCGGTGTAATCGACACCGGACGTTTGCTTCACAGTCCCAAGTCCCTCCCTGTAAGAGCGGACGGACGGTTTATCGAGCTCGGACTGTCACAGTCCTTCCTCGAATATGGCCTTTGGCAGAACTTCGGTACGGGTAAAGAGATTCCTCGTGGAAACAAGGGCGACATCGGACGTGAACGCAAGCGCAAGAAGAAGCCCTGGTTCAGCCGTAAGTACTACGCTTCCGTCATGAATCTCCGTGACTTCCTCTCCGACAACATCGCTCACGAGTTCGTCGGTGTTGTCGCCCAGGCACTTGATGACAAGTATGTGCGCTATAATCACTAACAATGTCTTTTCTCCATCTAAAAGTCAGCCATACCTTTGCTAAAAACAAGCAAAAGTATGGCTGACATTTCATCTATCACATCTCTCATCACCTCATTTCGCAGCGAGACGCGCGAAGAGGCTATAACGCCCGAAGTTCTTGGCGCATTGTTGCAGAAAATCGCTGACCTTTTGGCCAAAGCTGCCCTGCAGACGGACATGAATCGCCTTGACAATTGGCGCTCGGCTCTTGGACGCATCGGCTATGTGCTGACATCGCTCACCATCGGTTCGGACGACCGCAACAACGTGTATTTCACGTTGGGAAAGGCGAACCTCTCTACTGGCATCAATCAAATTGCAAACAATTCCATTCTCATACGTCAAGCCACTACCGAGCGTGCCGGTGTCATGCGTGCGCAGCAGGTGCAGGACTTGAACAAATGCAAGTCCGAGCTATCTTCGTGTATCGCTTCTGTGGCTAAGGCGCAGGAGGCTCTTGTGAATTTTCAAAAGGCTACTCAGAGTCTGAGCCTGCGCATTTCAAAGAACAACAATGAAATCGGAAACAACGCTAAAAGCATACAAGTTCTTCAATCTGACCTCAAATCGCTTGCGTCGCAGATAAAATCGTCGCAAGCTGACATTCAGAAGTTTGCCACGATGAAACAGGCTACGCAGATGCACATTGAATGTATCATCACTAACAGCACTCTCGTGATACAGGAGGCCTACCGTTATATCCGGCAAGGGCTTACACCAGTCATTTTCCGACACACGGTGCGCACAAGTCGCAAGCAGAAGGATGAAAACGGTGTGCGTGAGTATCTTCCACGGCGACGTGGCTGGAACCGCTTTTATGACGACCGAAAGATTAGTGTGAATAATGGCGACGAGATTTCTTTCCGTCTGGATAAGGAGGGCGACCCGGACGATGGCAAGTATTTTACGAAGCCTAATGTGTTGTTCAGCGACTGCCGTGCTATCATCGACCCCGAAACGCAACAGCTTTTGGAAGTCCGCATTTACTTTGGCAAACGCTCCTATAACATTCTTGGCATCAACCGACATTTCCGCTTCGCCATCGGATTTTACAAGAAGTCTAAAGATTATGGTCCGTTCCAGTTCGGTGAACTCCGAACTAACCTCGCTGAGTTCAAGGTTATCGCAAGGGCTGATACATTAGATAGTAGCAACAATTACGAACTCACCTTCATTTTCAGTATGTAAACGAAAAGAGCCATGGTTTCTCCGCAAGGAGGCCACCACAGCTCGGATGCAAAATGGTGTTCGCGACACCACGCTGCCAAAGAGCAATGGTTCAATCGACCACAACTCAATCGCAAAGATAACCACATCATATTAACTCTCAAAAGACAATTTATTATGACAAAAGAAACTAAGGAAAACGTGCAGATTGTATCTGCCATAGCTATGCTAATCGGAGGATTCCTCCTCGCTGTCGCAGGATTCATCGTACCGCCCACCGGACAAATACACGAGTCTGTCCTGGGCGTATTCGCAGAGTGTCTTATCTATGCCGGATCTATCTTCGGTGTCACTATCTACATACAGACTAAGTATGCAGAACTACGCTCGTACCTCGACGACAAGCTGAAACGGAAGGAGGAGAAGGATGCGCAAGATTGATCTCATCATCGTCCATTGCTCTGCCACGCCTGAAGGCAAGGACTTCACCACGGCTGATATCGACCGCTGGCACCGGCAGCGAGGCTTTGCCTCCATCGGATATCACTTCGTAATCTACCGCGACGGCTCTGTGCATCATGGCAGACCGCTCGCACAAGTGGGAGCGCACTGCCAAGGACACAACGCCAATTCCATAGGAATCTGCTATATCGGTGGTTTGACCGCCGACGGCAAACACCCGAAGGACTCTCGCACGGAAGAGCAGAAGTCCGCATTGGTGGCACTTCTTCGTAAACTCAGAGTGCAGTTCCCAAATACCAAAATCCGAGGACATCGCGACTTCACTGCCAAAGCGTGCCCATCATTTGATGCCACTACTGAATATGCCAACATCTAAACCCAACGATATGAAACATATCCTAATCCTTATTCTTTGTGCATTTGTACTGGCGTGCAAGAGCACAAAGACAGCATCGTCCTCCAATGAAAGTGAGCGAAACGCCGTTTCGCAAGCTCAATGGCGATACGCTCAGAATCTTTCATTCAGTTCCCTACAGAGGCTTACCGCCCTTTCATTCGATAGCTGCGTCTTCACATTCGGGGGTGTCGACACGTCGGCAACCCATCAATGTTCCGCCATCAGCAATCCATCGGGCAAGCCCCTGTTCAATGACAAGGCAAAGCCTCCATCTTATCACGGCAAGCCGTCAGCAATAAGTCACGGCAAGCCGTCCTCTCTCAGGCTCTACGGACTTCACCTTTCCCAAGAGGAAAAGGAGGAGTCCGCAGCTGCACAGCAGGTGGAAGACAGCATCGCAATATCGAAGCAGTCTTCATCCGACAAGTCGCAGGAAATCATCAAGTCAAGGTCTTCTGTTCCCTTCACGGCAAAGCTCGCTATTGCCGTCCTGATGATGATAACGGCAGTAGCCGTCATTTTCTTTATCCGTCGCTATCTCGCCGGCAGACGACGACACTTCGGTCACAGGCTCCCGAATTCATTGCCAGGCAGCTCCGGCGGTGCATTGTTCGGTGGCGAGGACAAGCCATTGCATGGCTAAGTGAAATTGTGGGGTGTTCCATTGCGTTCCGTCGCTTTGGGCTTCTGTTGCAAAATAAGTATGCCACTTCCCTGATCCGTACCATGTCTCTTTTTCTCGGATGTGAGGAGGACAAATCGCCTGAAGTCGAATAGTCCTCCATACATTCGAGAAAAGTGCAAGCACACAAGTCACGGTACGGGGTAAGCAACATACACATTTCTCCACGTCAGCCCAAAGCCCCTCCACTTCATTACACGCCCCACAATTTCACGGCTACGCCAGTCCTCGCCACCGAACAATGCACCACCTACGCACATGATTGACGCATCACCCAGCCAAGCAACGCTTGCAGCGAGCTTGTCTGACCTCCTCGTCAATCATCAACACGCAAGCGTCATCCGTCTTCCACGTCATTTCATTCCGTCATTCTTCTCAACATCTGCGATGTCATTTGTTTTTTTAGCACATCGAAGATGTCTATCTATCATCATCAAAGGTGAAAAGTGTTGCACACCCTTCACCTTTCTTAATAGGTACGGACACACGCTCCATTGCATTGCGCATAAGTCCGTGCAGCTGCGCTCAATCCCTTTCATTTCGCTTCGCTCAATCTTCTCTTCTCCAACCGAAAGGCAGTGGCTCTCCACTCCAGTAGCCGTCCGTTATGCGCCACATCCTTTCGTACACTGTTGCGAAAGGATATTGCGCTACATTCCATTACGTTATCATTCCGGAGTTTCTCTATGACTCTGCGAGCCATGGAGAAGTCCTACATTACCACTTCATTACATTCCACTTCATACCCATTCGCTTCGGGTAAGGCTGAGCCTTCTGTTTCCTATAAGGCGATGCCTTCATGGTTTGGTAAAGCTGCGCTTTCTATTGTCTGTCAATGCGAGAAAGCCGTCTGACTAATGGCAATCAAGATTGCTATAAGTCTGACAGCACTCTCGCTTATTCAAATAGGTATGGCAGAGGTATGGGATAGAAAAGGTAGTGCGCCTAATGTCGGGCAAGACCGACAGGCTCATTACCTTTTTATCCCTCACCACTGCCGCATTACCGCCCGATGGGTCGGGCGTGGCGTGTCGCTCGTTTGGTGTGATGGGCGGTGGTTCAGTAGCACGAAAGAGCGCAGTATGAAGCCGAAACCCTCGCTTTTTCTCGCATATATTGCAACATCCGCAAGCCATTGATGCCCATCCGATACCCAATAGCCTTTTGTGGTACGGCAAGACCCTCGGTTTGCTCGGCTTGGAGGCTTAAAGTGCCGAAAATAGAGCGTTTGACGCATCCGAAACCCTATATCGTGCCGAAACCTTTTGCTTGTTTCAGCCTTATTTGCTCAAGGCGAAACCCTATGTCGTGCCGAAAACTCGGTGTTCTTCCGAAACCTTTTGCTTGTTTCTGCCTTATTTGTTCAAGTCGAAACCCTTGTTTTTCGTGGAACTTGGAGCGGTTGTGCATCAGCGTTAAACCTCGGCTCGCTTTCGTCATCAGCGAAACTTGCAAGCCTTTTTCGTCACTTTCTGCCTTTTCGCCTTTTAGCGCAACTAAGGCGGTTTTGCGAGTGTGAGAAACTAAATATTAACATTTGTTTACATATTCCGCAAAGGTCGGGCGGTCGTAGCCGTCAGCAAGGACAGGGCGGTCGGGGGGTCTTTATCAAGACGGTTTAAGGGAAAATCCCTTAACAATCCCTTAACGGCTTGATACACAAGCCTTTCGTTTTTCTATCGCTTAATTTTCGTCGGCTTTTGTCGGCGCCAGCGTGCCTAAATCGGGCGAAACTGCCTTATTTCTCGTCTTTTGAGTGGTGTTTGAGCGGTGTTATTTTTGCGTATCATTAAACCAATAAAATTGAAAGACGTATGTCGAATATAAACACCAATGCGACCGTTACGCTCACTGTAAACGGAAAACAGGCGGAAGATATGCTCCTGAAACTGAAATCTCAGGCTGCAAACCTCGAAAAAGCCATTGAGAAAGCGGCTGCAGCAGGAAATAAACAGCAGCTCACGAAGCTAAAGCGTGAACTGAAGGAAACTAATCGCCAAATCTCGCAGATTGAAAATTCTGCAAAAGGGGTCGAGCATGTTCTGCAACGACTCGATGAAACTTCGCCAAAGGAACTGAACCGAACATTGGCACAGCTGAAACGAAACCTTAATGGGCTTGAACGGGGAAGCGAAGAGTGGAACAGACAATGTGAGGCGATAAAGCGTGTAAAGGCGGAGATTGCCAAAGTGAACTCACAGTTGCGAGAGAATGAGAGTCTGTGGGAACGGATGAACCGAAAGTTGAACGACTGGCAGACGGCTCTTGCCGGCATTGCTGCTGCCATCACGGGTATCATCATGGCAGGACGCTCGGCGGTGAACGCTTTTGCGGATATGGACCAGGAGATGGCGAATGTGCGCAAGTTTACCGGAATGAACGCTGCGCAGGTGGAGCAGCTGAATGAGGACTTCCAGAAGATTGACACCAGAACAGGACGTGAGGAGTTGAACAAATTGGCGCAGGAGGCGGGACGATTGGGCAAAACATCGCAGGAGGATGTCTTGGGCTTCGTGAAAGCTGCCGACCAAATCAATGTGGCTTTGGACGACCTCGGTGATGGGGCTACGCTGACTCTTTCAAAATTGACAAACATCTTCGGTGACGAGGAACGCCTCGGCACGGAGAAGGCTCTGCTTGCCGTGGGTTCTGTGATTAATGAGCTGTCGCAGAACTGCACGGCTTCTGCTCCTTATCTCGCAAACTTTACACAGCGAATGGCTGGCGTGGGTGCACAGGCGAAGATGACTATCCCGGAAATCATGGGCTTCGCTGCGGTGCTGGATAGCCAGGGACAGGCGGTGGAGATGTCGGCAACTGCTGTTTCAAAAGTCATTATGGATATGTTCAAGGAGAACGACAAAATCATCAAGGCTACGGGACTTAATGCGAAGGAGTTTAACGAAACGCTGAAGAAGAGCACTAACGAGGGACTGCTGATGTTGCTGGATCGTCTTCACGAATTGGGCAACATCGACGTACTGGCTCCAGTCTTCAAGGATATGGGCGAGAATGGTGCCCGTGCTGCCCAGGTGATCTCTGCTCTTGCTGGCAACCTCGATATGGTGCGGTGGGAGCAGGAGGAAGCTACTAAGGCGTTTGCGGAGGGTACGTCTGTCACGAATGAGTTTAATGTGCAGAACAGTACGGTGCAAGCAGGACTTGACAAGGCTCGCAAGGGTGTGACGGAGATGGCGGTGGCACTCGGTGAGCAGCTGCAGCCTATAATGAAGCATGTCATCTCTTCCACCACGTTGTTGTTGAAGTTCATGTCTACTTCTATCACGTTCATCAAGGAGAACGCTTTTACTTTGGCTTCGCTGACTGCTGCTTTCATTGCCTATAAGATTGCGGTGAACGCTTCGAACATCGCTTTCAAGGCGCATTATGCGTGGCTTGTTATTTCCAAGGCTGCGACTACGGCATACAAGACTACGGTCGCCACATTGCACGCAGCACACCTTTTGTTGCAGATGGGTCTCGCCAAACTGCAGGGCAATTGGGTGCGCCAGTCGTGGCTGATGTCGGACCTCAAAAAGCAGGGTGCTCTTCTTGCATCGGGCTATGGTGCGATAGCTGCCGGAGCCATCGCTCTCGGAGCGGTCTTGTATAAGCTGTACAAGAAGATGACGGAGGTGTCGCAAGCAGAAAAGGACTTGCAGGAGATACGCAAGCGTGGGCAGGAGGGCATCATCGACGAGAAGAACAAGATTGATGCGCTTATTGCGGTGGCTCGCGATGAAACGCAGTCGCTGAAGGACAGACACACGGCAATTGATGCGCTCAACAAGATTATCCCAAACTATAATGCCCAGTTGGATGATACCACGGGCAAGTATAAGGAGAACAAGAAGGCTCTTGATGATTACTTGAAGTCGTTGACTCGCAAGTATGAGATTGAGGGTGCTAAGGATAAGTTGCGTGATATCGGAAAGCAGCGTGTCGACCTTAATCTGGAAAAGCAGAGGCAGGAGCGTGTCGTGGCCATGGATGAGATGGAGGCAAGGACGGAAACGGTTATGCCTGGTCAGGAGGGAAAGGTGGTGCAGTTGGGTGTCAACTCGTTGCGTGCCTCTAACAGACGTGCGCTTGCCAAGACGAAGGAGGACCTGGCGGAGCTTGACCAGCGTGAGGCGAACATCTTAGGCATATATGGCGAAGACATCAAGAAGGAGGCACTCAATGACGCGAAGAAAGAACAGAAGCAGGAACAGCAGACGCAGAACCCTCCATACACGCCTCCTAAGACGGACAAGAAAACGAAGACTGAGGATGTGCTGAAACCGCAGAAGGACTGGAAGACCAGGGAGCAGGCTATCAACCGCATTGCGTATGCCAAAGGTGAGAAGGACTTCGAGGAGTACACGAACCGCATGACGGAAATTGATATCGAGTATAATCAGAAGGTCATGGCGAACAAAAAGGCATCGACGGAGCAGAAGATGGAGGCTGAAGCATCATACTATGAGGCGAAGAAGAAGCTCACTGATGACAAGAACACGCAATCGGCGAAGCAGGAGAACGACTATTACAATGAGCTTGTTGCTACGGAGAAACAGCGGTACATTGATGGTAAGGTCGACCAAAAAACGTTTGATGATGCGCTTGAACTCATGGAGTTGGAGCATCTGCGCCGTTTGACGAAGGTCTACACGGACGGTTCTAAGGAACAGCTGCAAGCGCAGAAGAATTATCAGAATAAGCTCGTTGAAAACCAAAAGCGTAATCAGAAGACCGTCGAGGACAACGAGAAGAAGCATCAGAAGGAGCTTGCCAAAATTAAAGAGGACTACTTCGGGGATAACAAGTCAGAGAAGAAAGAAAAGTATGATAAGGACTCTTCCGCTTTGGATGAAGTATATGCCCAGGAGATAAAGGCTGCTGGCGACGATGCTAAGGAGAAGTTGCGTATCGAGGAAGCGTATCAAAAGGCAAAGGTGGCACTGGCGAAGAAGTACGGCCAGGAGTACAACGACACGAGCAAGAACTTTCTCGAAAACATGACGGAGGACATCACGGAGTGGCTGAACTCGGACCTCGGACAGGCGGTGCAAGGCTCTTTTGACACGCTGACATCGGGCATGTCGTCGATATTTTCGGGTATGACTTCGCTCATTCAGGCGGAACTGGAGATACAGACTGCTGCCATCGAGAAGCGGTATGACAAGGAGATATCGCAAGCGGAGGGCAACAACTACAAGGTGAAGAAGCTCGAAGAGCAGAAGCAGAAGGAGCTGGCAAAGAAAAAGAACGAGGCGAACAAAAAGATGTTTGCCATGCAGGTCATTCAAGCGGTGGCGCAGACGGCACAGAATGCCATATCGGCGTATGGCTCGGCAGCGGCAATTCCGCTTGTGGGTTATATCCTGGCACCAGTGGCTGCTGCAATGGCGGTGGCAGCAGGAGCAATTCAGATTGCTGCAATCAAAAAGCAGCAGCAAGCGAGTGAAAGCCAGGGCTATGCAAAGGGTGGCTTCACTCCAAAAGGCTCCAAGTTCCAAGAGGTGGGCGTGGTTCATGCCGGGGAATGGGTGGCGTCGCAGGAGATGCTTGCCAACCCGGTTGCGCGTCCTATCATCAACGCCCTGGACTATGCGCAGCGGACTAACACCATCGGATCCTTACGAGCCGATGATGTGAGTCGGACTATTGCGCCAGTAGCATATAGCACGCCACAACAGCAACAGCCTATCATCGTGCAGCAGCAGTCGGACGGACTGGCTACGGCTGCAATCGTGCAGAACACAAAGGCTATGCAGAGTTATGCTGATACGATGAAGCAGTTGGAGAAGCGATTGAGCGAGCCTTTCGTCACGGTGAACACGGTCACGGGGGACACTGGCATCAAGCAAGCGCAGGACGAGTATAGTATTTTAATGAGAAACAAGACTCCTAAATCAAGACGTAAGTAATATGGAAATAATAATCAATGGCAAACAAGCCTATCTGAAGAAGAACACTTCGTTTGACTTCATCTTCGAGAACCGTCTGTTTACGGGTAGCGACAGCTACACCTTGACAATTACGTTTCCACTAAAGGGATGCGCCCGAAATATAGCCATCTTCGGGCACATCCACAGAGCGGATGTTATCAAGTCGAAGGTGGTGTTTGACTGCGACATACGTGATGGTGCATTTATGAAGTCTGGCTCCATCACAATAACGGAAATATCGGACGTAGAAGTAAAAACGCAATTCCTGGAGGGACGCAGTGAGCAGAACTTTAACGAAACGTTTGACGATATCTATCTCAATGAAATGGATTTGGGATATCCTACCAAGCGCGATAATCTTATAGCAGCAGAAGCGTTCAAACCATATCCAACGAACAACTGGGTGCCGTTGCCGTGGGTAAACAACTATTCCGGCAATCTGCAGAATGCTGTTACCACATCCGTCCATTTCATCACTGGCTTCGAGAATGTCAAAAGTACTCTTTCGTTCCAGCCATACTTATTGTATATCTTGAAGCGTATTTGTTCGCAATTGGGGTATGAGGCGAACTTTGCTGAACTGGAGCAATCGCAATATAAATATCTCTTGATTTGCAATACGCTTCCGGCTGCATGGGCTGCGTGGAACTTTGCCATTGCATTGCCTCATTGGACATTGAACGAGTTTTTTGAGCATCTTGAAAACTTCCTTTTCGGAGATTTTGATATCAACCATAAGGCTAAGCGCATCGAATTCCATTTCTCTAATAGTCTTGCAAAATCGGCAGGAGAGGTAATCTTAAACAAGGTCTTGGACTCTTACACAACAGAGGTGTCGCAAGAAGATGAAAGCAAGTACATCGCTTCGGCTAACTTGAAATACGCTGATAATGATGCGCTTCTGTGGTCATATTACTCGTGCGACTGGTTTATAAGAGCCAACAAGTCAAAGGCTTTGGTCTATGATACATTTCGGGAATTGATTGACAAGGCAATGACGTTGAAGATTAGCGGTTATTACAAGTCTACGGGGCATAGCGGACATGGATACAGCGAGTCTTTCAGCCGTGGCTATCCAGTTGGAAGTGACGGAAACAGACTGTTTTATTGCAAGGAGATTGATACCTATTTTATAATGTACTGCTACAAATCAGAATTTGTCAGCAAGCATAATGGCATGAAGTGGTACAAGTATTATAACCGTCTGATGCCTGTAAATCAGTTCGGAGATTATTTTGTTGATAATGATGCTGACGATATTGAACTGAAAATCGTTCCTGCATGGATAGAGGGTACTGACGACAAGTATGGCAATTGTATGTTTCTCGACTGCGGAGAGTTGGGCAGTAGAGAAACATGGACTATATCGGAAGACGGTACAGGCTCTTCCGGCTCTGCATCGTCTGGCATCTACATAGGACAAAGACCGAACAATGAAGGGCAATTATCATCGGTACGCTATCACGATGATGTCGACTATGATGCCGGAGACTTGGCACAAGGCACTGCAAGCTATGTGATTGGCAAAGGAGAAACTGAGAAGTCATCTGCATACTTTGATGTTATATATGTCGGCTTTTGGAGTGGACATTATCTTTTCGGCGGTAATCAGCCACATCCTATAATAGATAAGGTGGAGGTTACTGACTCGTTTGGGTATAACAGAACTCAATTCACCTTGCGATTGAAAGACGGCATAGCCAATTCTATGCGCTTGTCAATGCACAAGATTGACGGAAAGCAGAAGTTCCATTTCTCTTTCCTCTCTGACACAATACCTAATCCTCGTGCATTGTTCTACATACGTGGACAGAGGTATATATGCGAAAAAATAACTGCCACCTTCCATGAGTCGGGAAAGTCGCAGTTACTAAAGGGAATATTCTATCGTGTCTTAGCTGATTGAACGCTGCAAGGCTGTGGCATGGCGCTCGATGGTGGTGCGCAGCACCTTGGCATAAATCTGTGTGGTCTTGATGTCCTGGTGCCCAAGCATACGAGCCACATTCTCTATAGGCACGTCGTGAGCCAATGCCATTGTAGCGAAGGAGTGGCGGGCAACGTGGAAAGTCAACTTCTGCCTGAAGTGCAGCTCCATCTGTATCACATGAAGGTAGTCGTTGGCTTTCTGATTGCTTATCTTAGGCAGTTGGTAGTCGTACTTCTCAAGCACCTTCATCGCAGGAGAGAGGATAGGCGTGAAGAACTTCGTTTCAGTCTTGATACGGCTGCCATCGATGTAGTACATCTTGCCTTCCTTCTTCGTCATGCTCTCGAAGTCGAAGGTCTGTGTGTCGCAGAACGACAGACCAGTGTAGGCTGCGAAGATGAAGAGGTCGCGCACCCTGGCAAGTTTGCCCTCGAACTTGTAGTTGCGCATGAGCTTCAGTTCAAGTTCGGTGAGCGGTTCACGTTCACGGCACTTGCCTCGCTTCAACGTCACCACTTGATAAGGATCCTGTGGAATTTCGCCCATCTGATAAAGTTGGCGAACCCACTTGTGGATTTTCTTGTGGTAGCCGTAACACGTCACATCGGTACGGGTGCCATCATGCAGCCAGTTGTCAAAGGCGATGATGTTCTTCGGAGTCAAGTCGCCATAGGTGTTGAGTTTACCGAATGTGCGCACGGTTTCAATGGCACAAATCTTGTGCTTGCGTGTACCTTCGCGTAAATCTTCTGCATCGAGAGCCAGTTCCATATAAGTAAGGAAACTCTTCTTTGAGTTGTCCGGCTCCTTAGTTTTCTCCTCTTCCTTCTTTTGCATGACCTCCTCGCCATAGAAGTGAAGATTGAAATTGTCCATGGTCATTTCCTCGTCAAGGACATCCATAGCCGTGACAATCTTCTTACACTTGCGGAGCAGCTGCGTCACCTCTTCTGATGCAGCCAATGTTTCCCACTCGTCAGGTGAAGCCATGCCCATAGGGAAGTACTTACGCTCGTTTCTTCCCAGATACACTCTCACCTCCACATAACCTTTGCCACGTTTAGCAGCAAGTTTTCTTCTGTCATAAATGACGTCAACAAATTGTTTTTCCATTTTCCTTGCGGATTTAGACGGCTTCATTGAGCATGGAGGCGAGAAAGGGAGAACACGATTTATAAATCTTTAATGTGAAAAATCATTAAAAACAATAGATTTCGGGTTATTTAGCTGATTTGTAACGCAAGCTCTCAAAATGTGTAACGCACTTTTGCGTAACGTGTAACGCAATGTGTAACGCATTTTTGGCTCTTCGTGTCACATTATGTCCTCTTCTGTACTCATAGCGGAATTCCACCGTGATGTTAGACAATAATGTTAACCTCTAAATAACCTAATATAGAAAATAGATTTTCCACAGAAAATCAGCCTATTATACGCGAAAAGAGGACTTTACGTTATGTAAAAGTCCTCTTTCTTTCAATTTGAAATTTCGTTCCTTGGTGACCCGCATGGGGGCACAAAGTGATTCCGTTGGGGTTCGAACCCAAGACCCACAGCTTAGAAGGCTGTTGCTCTAATCCAACTGAGCTACGGAACCTCCAAATCGACTGCAAAGGTAATGTTTTTTTTTCAATTACAATGCTTTTTTCAAAGTTTTTTTTGTCTGTACTCTTGAAAATGTGAGTGTTTTATTAAAAAACATTTGAGATCAAGGCTTAATACTCGTTGTAGAACACCTTGTATGGATCCATTTGCTGCATTTTCTTCTTGATGTTCTCTTCTATTCCTTTTGTTGGTTGCGGAATATCTTGCTCCATTTCGTCTACTCTTGTCTGGTCCTCCTTAGCTCCGGCGGTATCGCCGAGCGCCGAGCGCACCTCGCTGCGCTCCTTGTAGGCTTCGATTAAGAACGGATTGAAGTCGATCGCTTTAGTGTATACTTTTTCTGCCTCCTTGAGATTGCCAAGAGCTTTCTCTACACGAGCCTTTAGCAGGAGAACGTCCTCGTTCTCTTCGATTCGCTGGTAGAGATAGTCAGCGTCGAGAGCTGCTTCGGCTGTTTTGTTGTTCTCCAACAACACGTTGCCACGAAGCAGACGAGCCACGTCGAAGTCTTCGCGTCGGTCGATAGCCTTTGAGAGCATAGCAACGGCAGCGTCGAGGTCGTTCAGTCCTTTGTATGCTTTGGCGTAGATGTAATAGGTCATGATATTCTCGCTATCGAGCTGCAACGCCTTGTCGCACACCTCAGCCATAGCCGCATAGTCTTCCGTCATGTACAACACGTCAGCCATGCGTAGCAGCACGGCAACATTGTTTGGTTGTGCTGCAGATATCGCCATGAGCTGTGTATATGCGTTCTGCATGTCGCCGAGCGAGATGTATGCCTGTGAAAGATAGTCGCGACATTCGAGGTCGTTGGCGTTCAGTTCGAGAGCAAGCACGAAGCATTTTGCCGCATAATCGAATTGCTGCATGCGTAACGCACGCACTCCGTCGTATTTCAGCACGTCGAAATTCTTTTCTTCCTTCACTTCCTCAGAAGTGTTCTGTGATCCGAATAGTTTTTTAAAAAAGTTCATATAAGTTAGATTGTTTAGGTTTTAGTCTTAGAAGCGTCCTTGTTCGCCCAAATAGCTGTCCTTGAATCCGAGGAAATAGAGCACGCCGTCGATGCCGATGGTGTTGAGGCTCTGCTTGGCGTTGGCCACCACGCGTGGCTTAGCATGGAACGCTATACCGAGTCCTGCCTCGCCGAGCATGGGCAGGTCGTTTGCTCCGTCGCCCACGGCGATGGTCTGTGCGAGATTCACCTTTTCTACCTGCGCAATGAGCTTCAGCAGTTCTGCCTTACGATGTCCGTCTACAATTTCGCCGAGATATCGTCCGGTAAGTTTGCCGTTTTCGTCTATTTCGAGTTCGTTGGCATATACGTAGTCGATGCCGTACTTGCGCTGCAGGAACTCGCCGAAGTAGGTGAATCCGCCGCTAAGAATGGCTATTTTGTATCCGCAACGCTTCAATACAGCCATGAGTCGGTCTACGCCCTCGGTGATAGGCATCTTGTTTGCGATGTCCTCGAAAACACTCGAGTCGAGTCCCTTGAGCAGAGCAACGCGGCGTGTAAAGCTCTCCTTAAAGTCGATTTCGCCACGCATGGCGCTCTCTGTTATCGCACGCACCTCTGCGCCAACACCAGCACGTTCTGCCAGTTCGTCGATGCACTCGGTCTGAATAAGTGTAGAGTCCATATCGAAGCAGATGAGTCGGCGCATACGGCGGTACATGTCGTCCTGCTGGAAAGAGAAGTCGATCTCCATCTCGTTAGATATGTGCATCAGTTCCTTCTGCATGGCAGTTCTATCGGCAGGTGTGCCGCGGAGCGAGAACTCGATGCAGGCGCGCCTGTTATGTTCCGGGTGCTTTATGCTCATGCGGCCTGTGAGTCTGAGTATGGAGTCGATGTTCAGTCCCTGCTGCGCTATAACCTTTGTTGCAGCCTCAATCTGCTTGGCAGAAAGTGAGCGTCCGATAAGCGTAAGGATAAAGCGGTTTTTGCCCTGAAGGTTCACCCAATTCTCGTACTCGTCGTCGGTGACGGGTTCGAATCCGATGTTCACGCCAAGTTCTGTAGCCTTGAAGAGCAACTCCTTCATCACCTGTCCTGATGCTGCTTCAGAAATGCGTATGAGCACGCCGAGAGATAGGGTAGAGTGGATGTCAGCCTGTCCGATGTCGAGAATCTTGGCATCCTTACTGGCGAGTATTTCCATTACGGAAGCGGTCAGACCGGGGCGGTCGTTGCCCGTAATTCTTATCAGTATCTGTTCTTCTTTACTGGTATTGGTATTTGTATTCATTCCATTAGTTTTTTACTTGTAACTACAAAAGTAAGCCTTTTTATCGTAACTTACAAATAAAAGTGTAGAGTTGTTGGCATTTTTGCATAATGTATGCAGGGCTTTTCCTTCGAATTGCGTCCGCCGTCCGATCGGATTGCG
>OMEA01000329.1_pt1 | contig 25259 bp, 20 predicted proteins | sample 1645321 | NCBI WGS metagenome assembly OMEA01 (sample SAMEA103958151, study PRJEB25191) | human gut metagenome
CCCAGGGCGTTGCCCTGGGCTAAGAGCTTCTGCCCTTTCAGGGCGTGCTGCTTATAGGGGCTTTCAGCCCGTGCCAACCTGTACAGGTCAAATCATTTTTTATAGCAGCAAGGCAATTACAGACAAAGAGGAAAAAGAACGTGTGTACAGGTCGAATAATTTCTTTTATAGCAGCATATTACTGGTCAGGATTCTCGACGAAACCCTGGTACTCGGAGACGAGCCCAGACATGATAGCGTCATAACTCTTTGTCATCTGGTTCTTGATATTCTCGGCACCCTTGCCTATCGGCTGGATGGGCTCGTGAATAGTAAGACGAAGAGGATGCCAGAAAATCCAATACATGTCCTTCATGCGCGGCTTCACATCGAAACTGCCGTTGATGGTGAGCGGACAGACGGGCAACTGCAACTCGTCTGCCAACATGAAGGCTCCTCGACGGAATACACCCATGTGACCTGTGAAGGTGCGGGCGCCTTCGGGGAAGACTACCAATGACATTCCTTCCTGTAGTTCCTCGCGGGCCTTGTCGTAAGAGGCGCGTATCTTGGAAGGTCCGCTCTTGTCGACAAAGATGTGATGGGCATACTGGCAGGCTATACCTACCAAGGGCACCTTGCGGAGCGCCTTCTTCATCATCCACTTGAAGTTTCGGCCTAAGAAGCCATAAATCAAAAAGATGTCGAATGACCCCTGATGGTTGGCCACGAACACGTAGCTCTGATTCTTCTGCAGATGTTCCCTGCCTTCTACCTTGACTGGCAGCAGGAGAAGACGGATCCACAACTGCGACCACAACTTGCCAGGATAATAGCCCCAGAAATGGCCATTACCCAACATACAGCCCAAGACTGTGATGACACTGGTCAAAATGCTTGCCACCAAAAGGATTGGAAGACAAATCAATAACTGATAAATGCGATACAGATACTTCATTTGTGGTTCAAAAATTTTTTGAATGATTTTATTCGTGGAAAGTTATTTTTTTGAGAAGTTAGAGAAGTTAAAGGAAGTTATCACTCCCTTCGGTCGTTCGAGGAGTTAAGGGATTTCAGTGTGATAACCACAATCTCGGCGGTGGAACCGACACGGATGGGAACCACACCACCTAAGCCGGCGGTGGTAAAGAGCTGACAGCCCTCGCGCTCATAGAGGCCATAGTCATAGGGAGCAAACATCGTGGGACGTAATCCGAACACGGATATTTGTCCGGCATGGGTGTGACCGCTCAGAGTGAGCTGCGGCGCCACCAACACCTCGCCTTTCCTGCCATACACCTGGTTGATGCGCGAAGGAACCATGTCCTCCCACTGCGTGGGGATGTGCTGAAGCATCAGGACGAAATGGCCTGGACGGATGCCCCGAAGCGCCTTTGCCACATTGGCATGAGCAGGTTTCTTGAAGTTTTCTGTGCCCGCAACATAGATGGAGTCGGAACCGCGATGCACCACGGCGTGCTCGTTGAGAAGCAGATGCCATCCCATCTGCCATTCCTGCCGGCGAGTCTCCTGCTCCTGCCTGAGAGAGGTGAGCGAGTCGGCATTCACATAATAGCTGTAGTCATGATTGCCCAGCACACTGTATACGCCGTCCTTGGCACGCAGGGAGGAAAGCATCCTGACGTAAGGCTTGAGCTCGGACGGACGGGTGTTCTGAATGTCGCCAGTGAAACAAATCATATCGGGATGCTGGGCATTGATGCTGTCGACATCACGCTGTGGCAGATCGCTGCGCCAACTGTAATAGGATCCAGCATGGAAATCGCTGAAGAGGACTATGCGATAGCCGTCGAAACTGGCAGGAAGCTGGGGCACAGCTATGGTGACGCGCTTCACCTCCAACTCACGAAAGCCATAAGTGAAGCCATAAAGGAAAACGCCGATGGACAGGAGGCCCATGACAAGACCTATGAGCCGCCCCCAGTTGCGCCTGCCCATGAGTGCCTTCATCACACACCAGCCTACAAAACTGAACAGGGCATAGACGAAGACGGGAACGGCAAACAGCGCCATGAAGACAAACCACACGTCTACAAGCACCGGACGGTCGGGCACGAAGTTGGGCTGTAGCGCTAAATAGCCACTATAGCCAATGACGACGGATGCCGGAAGCCAAAGCAACAAGCGCCTCGCCAAACGGCAGCGGCGCAGCTCATGACAGAAACACCACAGATAAGGCAAAAGGGTGCCCAAGAGAATCCATATATATATGCGTGCTATCATTTCTTAATCAAACTACTCTGTAAATAACGGCGCATCAACTCGACGGGGATGCCACGGCGACGCGCATAGTCGCGCAACTGTTCTTCGTCAATCTTGCCCAGGTCGAAATAATGGGCCTGAGGATGGGCGAACATCAGTCCCGACACACTGGAATGGGGCATCATCATGCCGCTCTCGGTAAGCCGGATGCCAATCTGCGACATGGTGAGAAGCCGGTCAAGCTCGAAGTTGACGCTGACATCGGGCAACGACGGATAGCCCACAGCAGGACGGATTCCCTGATATTCCTCACGATGAAGCTGCTCCATCGTGAGATGCTCATGGGGAGCATAGCCCCAGAAGTGGCGACGAACCTCTAAGTGCATCTTCTCGACCGTGGCCTCGGCAAGGCGGTCGCTCAGCACCTGCGCCATCATCGACAGATAATCGTCGCCCCTGTAAGCCTCCAGCACTCCTGCCTCGACGGAGGCACAAAACAACCCTACCCTGTCGCGCACGCCGCCTGAAAGAGGACGCACGAAATCGGCAAGACAGAGATTGGGGCTTCCGGCAGCCACTGGATGCTGCTGGCGCAACAGAGGAATGCGGGTTAACCTGGCTTCGGCTGTGTCATCTGCATAAAGCAGCAGGTCGTCCATGTCGGCATTGGCTGAGTAAAGGGCAAAGACCGCATGGGTGTGATAACGCCCCTGCCACGACTGCATCATGGCGGAAGCCTCATCACGCAGCCGCTGTTTCTCGGCCAAAGGCTTACCACTCATGCCCCAGGCATGATAGAAATAAAGCCAGTTGATGTAGGGTACTACTTCGTCTATATCGTATGTGAGGACCTGCGGGTGCATTCTTTAAACTTTAAACATTAAACATTCCCTCAAGGCATTTGTATTAACTTCTTAACGCCTCCTGAATTTTGCTTCTGGATTTAACTTCTGAACAGAATGGGCTGTCCCTTAACAGAGGCATCGAAAGCACCCTTGTCGTAGACGAGACGGCCATTACAGAAGGTCTGCTCCACTCGCCACTGGAACTCGTGGCCCTCCATAGGACTCCAGCTGCACTTACTCTGAATCTGGTCGCGAGTCAGTATCCAGGGAGCATGGGGACGAACGATGACGATATCGGCCTGATAACCCTCGCGCAGGAAACCACGCTTCTGTACTTCGAAGAGACGAGCAGGCTGATGAGCCATCAGCTCTACCATCCGCTCGAGGGTAAGCACGCCCTCGTCTACCAGTTCGAGCATGGTGACCAAGGAGAACTGAACCATCGGCATGCCCGAGGCAGCCTTGGCGCAACCTCCCTGCTTGTCTTTCCACTCATGGGGAGCATGGTCGGTACCTATGGTGGCGATTCTGCCGTCAGTCAGAGCCTTGCGCAATGCCGTGCGGTCAGACAGGGTCTTGATGGCAGGGTTGCACTTGATGAGCGCCTTCTTGGTAGCATAATCCGCCTCGGTGAAATAGAGGTGGGCAATGACAGCCTCGCCCGTCACCGAGGAACCTGGCGTAAAGAGGTCGAGCTCGCGAGCCGTTGTGACGTGTGCGATATGCAGACGAGTGCCATACTCATGGGCCAGCTGCACAGCCAGGCGACTACTCTCATAGCAGGCCTGTTCGCTGCGTATCGCGGGATGAAACTCCACCGCGGGGTCGTCGCCATACCGCTTCTTGAAGGCTGCCATATTGCTGTTGATGATGTCGGTATCCTCGCAATGAGCCATCAAGGGCAAGTCGAGATCGTGAGCTGCCTGGAAGATGCGGCGCAGCGACTCAGCCTTGTCGACGAGCATATTGCCAGTGCTGGAACCCATGAAAAGCTTGATACCGGGAATGCGATGACGGTCCAACTGGGAGAAACTCTCCACATTGTCATTGGTGGCGCCGTAGAAGAAGGCATAGTTGACATGACTTTTTTGGCTGCCGAGAGCCGTCTTGTCGGCCAGGGCTTCGAGTGTAGTGGTCTGAGGCACCGTGTTGGGCATGTCGAAATAAGAGGTGACACCGCCAAAGGCTGCTGCCCTGCTCTCACTCTCGATGTCGGCCTTGGCGGTGAGTCCGGGCTCACGGAAATGCACATGGTCGTCGATCACTCCTGGCATAACAAAACACCCCGAGGCATCGACTGTATTGTCGAAACTGCCACGAGGTGCTTCTTCGCCATTATAAATATGTGTTATCTGTTCGCCATCGACAACGAGGTATCCTCGGAATGTCTTTCCCTCGTTGACGATAGTTCCATTTTTAATCAATGTTTTCATACCTGCTTATTCTTTTTTTTCTGGAATGGTAGGACGCGCCAGGTCGTTGGGTGTAGGCGCTGGCGCTGCTTCGGGCGCAGGCTGGGCTGACACGGCAGGAGCTCCGGGCTGCATATCGCGGGTTCCGTTCATGATTTGCTCGTTCTCCTGAGCCTTCTGATAATAGTCCTTTACATAAGAGTCGTTCTTGAAATGGTCGGTGGCCTTGCTCATGATGTCCTCTATCCATGGGGTGAGCATGGGATACTGATTGCCCATGGTGACGAGGAAGAAGACTCCTGCTCCGAGCACATTGTCGAAGTTGTCGGTCACGAAAGTAGTCACCAACTTGTCTTCCTGTTCAGCCAGGCGGTTGGCCTCAGCTGTGAGCTGACGGGTCACGACGTTCATGTCGCTTCCGTTCATGATGGCCTGGTCGTGCTTATGTACAAGTTCGCGCTGCTGGTTCTGCAGCTGCTGATATTTCTTGAAGAAGCCAAACAACTTGTCGTTGAGAGGGCTTCCGCTTACCACCTGCTGTGTATCGTCAAGCTTGACCGTGATGGCTCCGCTCTCCAGGACAAGGGGCAACACGGGCTCATCGTCCATAAAGATATTGGCCATTCTTACAGAATCAAGTGTGCCGTCGAAATGGAACTGTCCGTGAACGACGTCACAGGAGTCGACGCTCTTGAACTCTGCGTCCTTCAAAACTTTCAGGTAGAGCATACGTCCGTCCAACGTGCTCACATTGGAAGTTCCGGTTATGTCGTAACTGTTGGCACACGATGTCAACGCCAATAAGGAAATAAATGCGTAAAATATCTTGTTCATAAGCTGTTTCTATTTCGGCTAACAAAAGTACAATGTTAAATTGAAGTACGAAAAAAAATTTATGCTATTTAATTGAATATTGCATGTATTTAGGTTTTATTTGCATTCTTCCTTTTTCAATTCATGCGAAATACGGTGTGTGGTGTACAATTCGATGAGGGCTGCCACCAACAGAAACACCACCCACTTGTTGTAGAAATAGGTGATATAGGTCTCGTAGTTGGAAAACCAGTTGCGGGCAAAGGCATAGACTGTATCTACCATCGAGATGCCTGACAGCACGAAGAAGATGTCGGCCACTGCCTGAATGCGCTTCAGACGGTGAACCACCTGCGACGAGCCTTCATAGAGTTGCATCGATTGCATCACGCTGAAAGCTACCGTGCCCAAGAGGAAAAGCCAGCTGGTGTAAAGGGTCAGCTGGGGATAAATCATATAACCGAAGGCGAAGCAGCCTGCGCCTATCACCATCAACACTCCTCCTAATATAAAAATAGATGTTTGAATCTTATTCAGTTGTTTCATTGTCTTGTTCGTTGTCATTATTCGGTAAATCTGTACTCAGCACAAAAATATCCTCGTCATCAGCCTTCATGAAATAGCGCTCACGGGCTATCCGCTCGTAAGCCCTGCCGCCATGGTTCATCTCATGCCACATCTGGATGTCATTCTGATAGAGAGTGGTGTACTTGTCTATCTCCAACTGCAGGTTATGGATCTGAACTTTATATTTTATATGCTGCATGATGCTGTTGTCGTCGATGAAACCGACCACCAGCACGCCCACCACAATCACTATAAGATACTTATAATGAGAGAGGTAGTTCCATATTATACTCAATCTTCTGCTCATTAATTTATGAATTTGTTTGCAAAGATAATATTTTTTTGTTATCTTTGCATCATCATTTAAGAAAAAATAATGGAAGAATATATTGTTTCTGCAAGAAAGTACCGTCCGATGACCTTTGATTCGGTTGTAGGACAGAGCGCTCTGACCACAACGCTCAAGAATGCCGTGAAGAGCGGCAAGCTGGCTCATGCCTATCTGTTCTGCGGTCCAAGAGGTGTAGGAAAGACCACCTGTGCACGCATCTTCGCCAAGGCCATCAACTGCGAGCACCCCAAGGAGGACGGCGAGGCATGCAACGAGTGCGAGAGCTGCAAGTCGTTCAACGAACAGCGGTCGTACAACATCTTTGAGCTCGATGCCGCCAGCAACAATGGTGTGGATCACATCAAGGAGCTGATGGAGAAGACGCGCATACCGCCACAGATCGGAAAGTACAAGGTGTTTATCATCGACGAGGTACACATGCTCAGCTCTGCTGCCTTCAATGCCTTCCTTAAGACACTGGAGGAGCCGCCACAGCACGTCATCTTCATCCTCGCCACCACCGAGAAACACAAGATTCTGCCTACCATCCTGAGCCGATGCCAGATATACGACTTTGAGCGCATGACCGTGCCCAACACCATCAACCACCTCAAGATGGTGGCTGAGAAGGAAGGCATCAGCTACGAGGAGCAGGCGCTGGCAGTAATAGCCGAAAAGGCTGACGGAGGTATGCGCGACGCTCTCTCGATATTCGACCAGGCGGTGAGTTTCTGCCAGGGCAACCTGACCTATCAGAAGGTGACAGAAGACCTCAACGTGCTGGACAGCGACAATTACTTCAAGCTGATAGACTGTGCACTGGAGAACAACGTGTCGGAGATGATGCTCCTGCTGAACGGCATCTTGGACAAGGGATTCGACGGCGGCAACATGATACAGGGTCTGGCACAGCATGTACGTAACGTGCTGATGGCGAAAGATGCCAAGACGCTTCCCCTATTGGAAACCAGCGAGGCTCAGAAAGCCAAATATCAGCAACAGGCTCAGAAGGCGCCTACACCATTCTTATATAAGGCGCTGCAGATAGCCAACAAATGTGACATCAACTACCGACAGAGTTCAAACAAACGACTGCTGGTGGAGCTCACACTGATAGAGATCGGACAGATCACCCAGCCCGAGGACAAAGACATTCCGAGTGCGGGGCGTACGCCCAATAGATTAAAATCCCTGTTTCAGAAAATCATAGCCCAGCTGAAGCCTGCCATTCAGGGTGCAGGTGCTGAGCTTAAAGACAACGGTGAGGAGAGCAACGAAAAAACTCCTCAGACTGCTGTCCAGCCCCTTCATGCTTCGGAAAACGAAGCCAACAACGAGGCTGCCAATAACAAACATCAAGTAAAACCCATCAGCAAAGGCGCCGTCAAACTGGGAACCATCGGCATGACCTTCAGCAACCTGAAGAAAAACATGGAGATGGTAAAACAGCAGTTGAACCCTACCGCCGACGTGAAAGCCATCAGAAGCACTGATGACTCCGAACAATGCGAATTCAACGAAGACGCCCTGCAGTATCAGTGGACGGGAATGTGCGTACGCATGGCACAGAACAACAAAGAACTCATAGGTCTGTCGCACCGTATGCAGGCCATCAAGCCCAAGCTGACGAAATGCCCCAACATAGAAATTGTCGCCGACAACCAACTGTTGCTCGACGACATGCAAAACATTAAAAACAGAATCAGAAACACACTGGTTCGGGGGTTGCACAACACCAACATCGTCATCTCCTACCGACTTTCTCACAAAGAGGAAGTCAAGAAGATTCTCAACAAGAGAGAGGTGCTGGAGAATATGAGAAAGGAAAACCCTGCCTTGGACAAGCTTTGCAATACGCTGAAGCTGGTGATGACATGATGGTTTATCGGGAGTTTAAGGAGTTAAGACAACACATTTCCTCAAATGCTATTGTCTTAACTCCTTTAACTCTTTAAAAAATCTCCTTAAAAAATCTCCTTAAATCAGCGACATTCCCGCTTTCTCACATTCCTCGCGCATTTCCTCAGGCCATATACTTGCCTGAATCTCGCCGATGTGAGCTTTATGCAACAGAACCATACAGAGACGGCTCTGGCCGATACCGCCACCAATGCTCAATGGCAACTTGCCGCCAAGCAACTGCTTGTGGAAATAGAGTTTCTCGCGGTCTTCCTTGCCTTCCAACTTCAACTGGCGCAACAGACTCTCCTTGTCCACACGAATACCCATGGAACTCAACTCGAAACTTCTGCCCAATACAGGATACCAGATCAGAATATCGCCATTAAGACCTGGCAAACCATTCTCAGCCACCGTACTCCAGTCATCGTAGTCGGGAGCTCGGCCATCATGCTTCTTTCCATCGCTCAACTTGCAACCGATTCCCTCGATGAATACGGCACCATACTTCTCGCAGATGGCATCCTCACGCTCCTTGGGAGTCTTGTCAGGATACATATCCAACAACTCCTGGGCATGAATAAAGTGAATCTCTTTGGGCAGGAAAGGCTTAATCTGTGGATAATGCTCACAGGTGAGATACTCAGTGCGCAAAATGGCAGCATAGATGCGACGAACCACATCGTGAAGGAAAGCCAACGTGCGGTCTTTCTTCTCGATCACTGCCTCCCAGTCCCACTGGTCTACATAGAGAGAGTGAAGGTTGTCCAACTCCTCGTCGGCACGGATGGCATTCATATCTGTATACACGCCATAACCAGGCTCTATCTCATACTCCGCCAAGGTAAGGCGCTTCCACTTAGCCAGCGAGTGAACCACCTCAGCCTGGGCGTCGCCCAAGTCCTTGATGGGGAAGGTTACAGGACGCTCCACACCGTTGAGGTCATCATTGATACCTAAACCTTTCAACACAAAGAGAGGTGCTGTCACACGACGAAGACGCAACTCTGTAGCCAAGTTCTGCTGGAAGAACTCTTTTATCAACTTGATTCCCATCTCGGTCTGACGCATGTCCAGCAATGCCTGATAACCGATAGGCTTTATAAGCTTACTCATTTTTTGCATTAGTATTTAAAATTCTGTGCAAAGATACAAAATTATTATCATACTGCAACTATTCCGAACAATATTTTTATATTTTGTTAATCATTTTATCCATTTTCCTTTCTTTTTGTATAGACTTTATGCACTTTTTACTAACTTTTCCGACTTTTCGGCTCTCATACCGCACCAAATGACGAAAGAAAGCAACCTGTACTCACTTTATTCATTCAAAATTTGGTCAATTCAAATAAAATCTGTATTTTTGCAAACGTATATGCCAACGTACAGCACGTTTCCTATACCTTATTATATATAAGGGCTCCGTAGCTTAGCTGAATAGAGCGTCAGATTCCGGTTCTGAAGGTCCTGGGTTTGAATCCCAGCGGAGTCACTAATTATAGTAAAAAACTGCAGTTTCACAAGGGTGGAAGTGAGAGAAGTTAGTGTCTAAACTCCAGAACTTCTGAACCCAGCGAAAGTTCTATTTTCAAAATTATGGACTTAGTAGAAAGATTTATCAATTACACCAAATTCGACACACAGTCGAGCGAAGACTCCGACAGTGTGCCCAGCACTTCGAAACAGTTGGAATTTGCCAAGTACCTGAAAAAGGAGTTGGAGGACGAAGGACTCAGTGATGTGGAGATGGACGACATGGGTTACGTCTACGCCACACTGAAAGGCAATACCAAGAAGGAAACACCTACCATTGGCTTCATTTCACACATGGACACCAGTCCTGATGCAAGTGGCAAGGATGTCAAGGCAAGAATCATACGCAACTATGATGGAAACGACATCGAACTGAGCCCAGGCATCATATCAAGCGTGAGCAAGTTCCCTGAGCTGAAAGCCCATAAGGGCGAAGACATCATCGTCACAGACGGCACCACTCTGCTGGGAGCCGACGACAAGGCTGGTATTGCCGAAATCGTACAGGCGATGTGCTATCTGCGCGACCACAACGAAATCAAGCACGGCGACATACGTGTAGGCTTCAACCCTGACGAGGAGATCGGTATGGGAGCTCATCATTTCGATGTAGACAAGTTTGCCTGCGACTGGGCTTACACCGTTGACGGCGGCGACTTGGGCGACCTCGAATACGAGAACTTCAATGCCGCTGGTGCCAAGATCAAGATCAAGGGTGTGAGCGTGCATACCGGTTATGCCAAGGGCAAGATGGTGAACGCCAGCCGACTCGCCGTAGAGTTCCAGAACATGATTCCCGAGAACGAGACGCCAGAGGCTACCGAGGGCTACCAGGGTTTCTATCACCTCATTGGCATCGAGAGCCGATGCGAGGAAGCCAAGCTCAGCTACATCATCCGCGACCACGACCGCAGCAAGTTCGAAGACCGCAAGAAATTCATTGCCGACTGCGCCAAGAAACTCAACGAGAAATACGGCGAGGGAACCTGCACGGCCGAGATCAACGACCAATACTACAACATGAAGGAGAAGATAGACCCCAACATGCATGTCATCGACATCGTGTTGAGAGCCATGCAGGAAAGCGGAGTTCCTCCTCGCGTGGAACCTATCCGTGGCGGAACCGACGGAGCACAGCTCAGTTTCAAAGGTCTGCCCTGTCCTAACATCTTCGCCGGTGGCGTCAACTTCCATGGTCCTCACGAGTTCGTCAGCATACAGGTCATGGAGAAAGTAGTTCAGACCATCGTCAAAATAGCAGAAATAACAGCCGAATACAACGACTAATCATAAGAAGTAAAGGAGCTTCATGATGCCAACAAAACCTAAACACTACGTCAGGTTCTGGCTCATGAGCTCCTTTGCTTTTAGAAAGTAACTCAACTTTCGCAAATGGGGAAGTTAAAGAAGTTAAATTAGAAAGTCATGGCAGAAATTCCATTCCTCGTAAAAGACCTCGCACTCATCCTGATGGTAGCAGGAATTGTTACCCTCTTGTTCAAAAAACTCAAGCAACCCCTTGTGTTAGGCTATATCGTGGCAGGTTTCCTGGTCTCTCCCCACATGCCCTACACCATGTCAGTGATCGACGACAACGACATTCAGACCTGGGCAGACATCGGCGTCATCTTCACCCTGTTCTCGCTCGGACTCGATTTCTCGTTCAAGAAGATCGTGAAGATGGGAGCATCGCCCATCATCTCCACCGTCGTCATCGTGTTCTGTATGATGATGCTGGGCATCAGCGTGGGTCATGGATTCGGCTGGAACAAGATGGACTGCATCTTCCTCGGAGGCATGCTTGCCATGAGTTCCACCACCATCATCTATAAGGCCTTCGACGACATGGGACTGCGGCAACAGAAGTTTGCCGGTATGGTGATGAGTGTGCTCATCCTGGAAGACATTCTTGCCATTGTCATGATGGTGATGCTTTCGACCATCGCAGGAGGAAGCACACCCGACGGCGAACAGATGTTTGAGTCGGTCATCAAGATTGTCTTCTTCCTCATCCTGTGGTTCATCGTGGGCATCTTTGCCATCCCACTCTTCCTCAGGTCTGTGCGCAAACTCATCAACAGCGAGACGCTTCTCATCGTGTCCCTCGGACTCTGCTGCGGCATGGCGGTGCTGTCCACCAAGGTGGGATTCTCCAGTGCTTTCGGTGCCTTCGTCATGGGCAGCATCCTTGCCGAGACCATTGAGGCAGAGAAAATCATCAAACTGGTAGAGCCTGTTAAAAACCTCTTCGGAGCCATCTTCTTTGTGTCGGTGGGTATGCTGGTTGATCCACAGATCCTGGTCGACTATGCCCTGCCTATCCTTGCCCTCGTGCTCACCATCCTGATAGGTCAGGCTGTATTGGGAACCTTTGGTTTCATGCTGGGCGGTGAGTCGCTCAAGTCGGCCATGCGATGCGGCTTCTCCATGGCTCAGATAGGCGAGTTCTCTTTCATCATCGCCTCGTTGGGATTGTCTTTGGGCGTCATTAGCAAGTTCCTGTATCCTGTGGTCGTGGCGGTTTCGGTCATCACCACCTTCCTTACACCTTATATGATACGCCTTGCCACGCCAAGCTACCAGGTCATGGAGAAGCATCTGCCCAACAAGTTGATCACAGCACTCAACCATCTGGCGACCAACCGCCCATCCACCACACAACAGAGCAAATGGAAGGCGCTCCTCAGACAGATGACTGTCAACACCGTGGCCTACTCCATCCTGAGTGCGGCTGTCATAGCCTTGATGTTCACGTTCGTACTTCCCTTAATGCGCAACCTACTGCCAGGCTGGCGACTCCACTGGTACGCCAATGCCATCACGGGCGTGCTCACCGTCATCTTCATAGCACCCTTCCTGCGTGCCATCGTGATGAAGAAAAACCACAGCAACGAGTGGAAACGACTGTGGGTGGAGAGCAGCATCAACCGCATACCGCTCCTCTCCACCATCGTGGTGAGGTTTATGATAGCCCTGGGCTTTATCTTCTATATCTGCAACTTCCTGAGCCGGTTTACCGATGCGCTGATGATCAGCATCGGTATTGTGGCGGTATTGCTCATCATCGTTTCCAGAAGAACGAAGAAACGAAGCATCAAGATGGAGCGTCTGTTCATCCGCAACCTTCGCTCACGCGACATTGAGGCACAGGTGAAGGGCACCAAACGGCCTCTCTACGAGGGACACCTGCTCGACCGAGACATCCACATCAGCGAGTTTGAGGTGCCTGAAGACTCTACCTGGTGCGGACACACACTGAGAGAACTCAACCTGCGTCAGCGCTTCGGCGTCGACATGAGCAGCATCTATCGCGGATCAAGAAGAATCAACATCCCCAACGGCGACACCACTATATTCCCCTGCGACAAACTGCAGATCATCGGCAATGACGAACAGACACAAAAGTTCAACAACGCCCTGCAGACTGAACTTGTACCCGAGGACTTGGATATAGAGAAAAGAGAGATGAAGCTTCGCCAGCTGGTAATCAGTGGAAAGAGTGAGTTCTGCGGCAAGACCTTGGGCGAAAGCGGAATCCGTGACAAATACGACTGTATGGTTGTCGGACTGGAAGAAGGCTTGGAGAGTCTTACCAAAATTTCGCCTTCCTACACCTTCCAGAAAGGCGACATCATCTGGATCGTTGGCGAAGAGGCGGCCCTGCAGAAAATCATGAATAAGAATTAGGAAGGGAGAGATTTCAGGAGTTATGGAGTTAAAGGAGTTAAGGAGTTAAGGAGTTAAGGAGTTAAGGAGTTAAGGAGTTAAGACAATAGCATTTGAGGAAATGTGTTATGTTAAATGGGTAATGTTTAATTTTCAATCCACAAAGGCTATTGGTTATCACTTCTAACAACAGAAAGGAGTGATAACTTCTTTAACTTCCGCGAATTAAGTCTGTTGTCTTAACTCCCTTAACTCCTTAACTCCTTTAACTCCAGAACAAATCTCCTTAATTTAGTAAATGCGTGGTCCAAATATAGCTGTACCTACACGAACCAAAGTGGCTCCATGCTGGATAGCTATCGGATAGTCATGACTCATGCCCCAGCTGCGCTCACAGAACGCATCATCACCGGCAAAGTACTTGGCTTTCACCTCATCGAAGAAGCGAGCTGCCGTGTCAAACTCGCGGGCTATCTGCTCGGTGTCATCCGTATTAGATGCCATCATCATCAGTCCACAAATCTGCACATGCTCCATTGAACGCCATTCTCCTTCTTCCAACAAGGCACGGCAAGCGTCCAATGTCAGTCCGTACTTGGTCTCTTCCGCAGCAATATGAAGTTCCAACAACACCTTCACCACCCTGTCGTGCTTGGCAGCCTGCTTGTTGATTTCCTTCAACAACTTGAGACTGTCCACAGCTTCTATCATACTGATGTAAGGCGCTATGTACTTCACCTTGTTGGTCTGCAGATGACCGATGAAATGCCATTCTATGTCTTTGGGCAGGTCTGCCACCTTCTTGGCAAGTTCCTGCTCATGACTCTCTCCAAAAATTCGTTGTCCCTCTGCATAGGCAGCCGACAAATACTCCTTGGGATGAAACTTGCTGATGGCGACCAGACGAACACCCTTAGGCAGCTGGTCTAACACCTCATGCAAGTTTTTTGCTACATCATACATTATATTATAGTATTATTGAACTTTAGCAAGTTTTTATGCCTCTTCGTACTCTGGCTTGTCGTTCTTCTCTTCCTTGTTTTCTCCAGGAACAGTATGTTCAAACACGTCCATCACCTTGGTCTCAGCCAGAGCCACAACATCATAATCGTTCATGGTCTTACCCATCACCTCGTCGATATAGCGCAGGGCACGAGCAAGCGACTTGGCCTGCACCAGATAGTTGACGGTGGTACGCTTCTCCTTCTCGGTTTTGTCATCAATGGTGATAAACGACAACTTGGCCTTGTACCATTTGTCGTCGCCATCCATATCACTGAAGAACACCTCACCATAGGCAGCCTTGCTGATGCCCGACACCTTAAATTCGCCAGACACATAGACAGCCATCTCGTCGGTGATACGACTCTCAGCCTCGGTAAAGCTCAGCGCGTCTACTACATAAGCCTCGGTAACTGGCTTCTCGGAGCCATCCTCCTGTGCCTTGGTGTATCTTACTTTGGTTTCAAACCATGTACTCATTCTTGATCTCATAACGATTCGTTTTTAATTGGTCATTAATATTAAAATAGAACTCGCGCAAGTACAGAAACTATCTTCTTGAGAAGTTATTTTTTTAAGAAGTTAGAGAAGTTAAAGAAGTTATCACTCCCTTCGGTCGTTAGAAGTTATAGCCAATAGCCTTGGAGGAAATGTTAAACATTTTATTTCATGCCCACAAAAGCATTTGTCTTAACTCCAGAGATATCTCCTTAACTCCAGAGAAATCTCCTGGACTCCCAAAAGACTCCCTCTTGCGAAAATTCCGTATCTTTTTCGAGATGCAAAGTTATAAAAAAGAAAGCATAAGAACAACACAATGCTACAGAATTTAATAAAAAATAAAAAATCTGTCGTTTCTTTTCTCAAATATCACTGAAATTTCTTACCTTTGCATCCGAAAGCAAAACAAGCACATTTGTATTTGCAAAACTATTAATATAGAAAACTCAACTTTCGCGCGTGCGGGAAGTTAACTCCTGAACCTGCGAAAGTTCAACAGAAAGTATTAAAGATGCCTGAAATATCAGTACGTGGACTTGAAATGCCAGAGTCGCCTATCAGAAAATTGGCGCCTCTTGCTGCCGCAGCAAAAAAACGAGGAGTCAAGGTGTATCACCTCAACATCGGTCAGCCCGACCTCCCTACTCCTCAGTGTGGTCTTGATGCACTGAAGCATATCGACCGCACCATCCTGGAGTATTCTCCCAGCCAGGGCTATCTTAGCTATCGCGAGAAACTGGTGGATTACTACAAGAAGTTCAACATCAACATTACTGCCGACGATATTATCATAACAGCAGGAGGTTCAGAGGCTGTGCTCTTTTCATTCATGAGCTGCCTCAATCCTGGCGACGAGATCATCGTGCCCGAACCTGCCTATGCCAACTATATGGCATTCGCCATCTCGGCAGGTGCCAAGATACGTACCATTGCCACTACGATAGATGAAGGCTTCTCCTTGCCTAAGGTCGAGAAGTTCGAAGAACTTATCAACGAGCGCACACGCGCCATCCTGATCTGCAACCCCAACAACCCTACCGGATATCTCTATACCCGCAGGGAGATGAACCAGATTCGCGACCTCGTCAAGAAATACGACCTCTACCTCTTCTCTGATGAGGTATACCGTGAGTACATCTATACCGGAAGCCCCTATATCAGTGCCATGCACCTCGAAGGCATCGAGCAGAACACCGTGCTTATCGACTCAGTATCGAAGCGTTACAGCGAGTGCGGTATCCGTGTGGGTGCCCTCATCACCAAGAATGCCGAGATACGCAAGGCGGTGATGAAGTTCTGCCAGGCTCGTCTTTCTCCACCCCTTATCGGACAGATTGTAGCCGAGGCCTCTCTCGATGCGCCAGAAGAGTACTATCGCGATGTGTACGATGAGTACGTAGAGCGACGCAAGTGCCTCATCGACGGACTCAACCGCATACCCGGTGTCTACTCTCCTATTCCTATGGGAGCCTTCTACACCGTGGCCAAACTGCCTATCGACGATTCCGAAAAGTTCTGCCGTTGGTGCCTTGAAGAGTTCGAATACGAGGGCGAGACCATCATGATGGCTCCTGCCTCCGGCTTCTATACCACTCCCGGTGCAGGCAAGAACCAGGTGCGTATGGCTTACGTACTGAAAAAAGACGATCTGGACCGTGCACTCATAGTACTTGCCAAGGCTTTGGAGGCTTATCCAGGACGCGTTGAGGACGAAGGAATATAATATGCATTTTCCAATATTATATGCATTTTCCATTACAACATGCATTTTCCACTTTTCATAGCTAAAAGATTATACAGCGAGCAGGGCGACAAACGAAAAGTTTCTCGCCCTGCCATACATATTGCCACTGCCGGAGTAGCCATCGGACTTGCCGTCATGATTATCTCCGTCTGTGTGGTGCTGGGATTCAAACACACTATCCGCGACAAGGTCATCGGCTTCGGAAGCCATATACAGGTGGCCGACTTCCTCACCCTGCAGCAGATGGAACAATACCCCATCGTCATCGACGACTCCATGATCGACGTCTTGAAACATATTCCCGATGTGGCTCACGTTCAGCGCTTTGCCATGAAGGAAGGAATCCTCAAGACCGACAGCGACTTCCTGGGCGTAGCATTCAAGGGAGTGGGTCCCGACTTCGACTCTACCTTCATCCACAACAACATGGTGGAGGGAAGCATTCCTCATTTCTCCGACAGCGTAAGTCACAACAAGATTGTTGTCTCTCAGTTGATGGCAGACAAACTGCACCTGAAGTCAGGACAGCGCATCTTTGCCTATTTCTTCGACAACAACGGTGTACGCACGCGAAGGTTTACCATTGCGGGCATCTACCAGACCAACCTGAAGAAATACGACGAGACCATCGTCTTCACCGACCTCTATACGGCCGTCAAACTCAACGGATGGGAAAGCGACCAGGCGAGCGGAGCCGAGCTTTCCGTCGACAACTTCGACAACCTTGACATGGTAGAGAGTCGGGTAATCAGCAAGGTGAAAGGCACAGTAGACCATTATGGCGAGACCTACAGCAGCGCCACCATCAAGGAACTGAACCCACAGATTTTCCAATGGCTCGACCTCATGGATCTCAACGTATGGATCATCCTCGCCCTGATGCTCATCGTGGCAGGCGTGACGATGATCAGCGGCTTGCTCATCATCATCCTGGAACGCACCTCGATGATAGGCATCCTGAAGGCTTTGGGCGCACGCAATAAGACCATCCGCCACACCTTCATGTGGTTTGCCGTCTTCATCATCGGCAAGGGAATGCTCATCGGCAATGTCCTGTCTTTAGGACTCTTAGCGCTTCAGCAAGCCTTTGGCATCATCAAGTTGGACGCACAGACCTATTATGTGAGCACCGTTCCCGTAGAGATCAATGCCTTGTATATCGTGGCGCTCAATGTGGCAACACTCCTCATCAGCGTCTTCATGCTGGTGGCACCCAGCTACCTCATCTCACATATCCATCCTGCCAAATCGATGCGATATGAATAATCACAACAGCATTATAGCCCACATTCATGGGCTATAATGCAAGAAAAACCACTTTTTTTCCCTTTTTATTCATTTTGTGCACATATTTTTTTGTTGTGTGCAGAAATTAATGTATCTTTGCACAAAATTTTGTAAACTGTGCAATGAATTCAATACCAAGTTTCAACTCGTATATTGAGCAAAGCATCATCAATAATTGGCATTTGGATGCTCTTACCGATTACAAAGGAGCAACACTGCAATATCATGATGTAGCCAGAAAGATAGAAAAGCTCCACATCCTGTTCGAGAACAGCGGTGTGATAAAGGGCGACAAGATAGCTGTTTGCGGACGAAATAGCAGCCAGTGGGCAGTAGCCTTCCTGGCCATTGTTACCTATGGTGCCATCGTGGTTCCTATACAGAATGAGTTCAAGCCCGAACAGATTCACAACATCGTAAACCACAGCGAGAGCAAGATGCTCTTCGTGGGCGATGTAGTAGCCACAGAAATCAATGCCGAAGAGATGCCCTCGCTCGAAGGTATCGTCTATCTTCCCGATTTCTCGCTCAACCTTTCCCGTTCTGAGAAACTCACTTATGCCCGCGAACATCTCAATGAAATCTTCGGACACAAGTATCCCAAATATTTCCGCAAAGAACATATCAAGTATCATGTTGACGACCCTGAGGAGTTGGCAATGATCAACTATACCAGCGGTACTACAGGTTTCTCTAAGGGAGTGATGCTGCCCTATCGTGCCCTCTGGGGCAACTTAGACTATCTCATGGACACCGTAAAACCCAAGATAGGCAAGAACTGCAACATCCTCTCCACCCTGCCCATGGCTCACATGTACGGATTGATGACCGAGTTTATCTTCAATATCGTATTGGGCAACCACATCTTCTTCCTCACCCGCCAGCCCAGCCCTACACTGATTTCCGAGGCTCTCAACGAGACGAAGCCCGACATCATCTTCGCCGTGCCATTGGTGATCGACAAGATCGTAAGAAAGCATGTGTTCCCACGCGTGCAGACCAACTGGGTCAGACTGCTTACCAACATGCCTGTACTGAGCAAGCGCATCAAGGAGAAGATACGCGAGTTTGTGCTGGGCGAGTTTGGCGAGCATCCTTACGAGGTCGTAGTAGGCGGTGCGCCTCTCAACAAGGAGATAGAGAACTTCTTTGTCAGCATCGGCTTCCCCATCGCCATGGGTTACGGAACCACTGAGACAGCTCCCCTCATCACCTTTGCCCATCAGGACGACTACGTGGCAGGAAGCTGTGGCGTGGCAGTGAAGCACATGGAGGTAAAGGTGCTGAGCGACGACCCACAGAACGTGCCTGGCGAGTTGGTTTGCCGTGGCATCAATGTGATGAAAGGATACTACAAGAATCCCGAGGCTACCCATGCTGTCATCGACAAGGACGGTTGGTTCCATACTGGCGACCTGGCCACCATGAGCGCCGATGGACATTTCTTTATCAAGGGACGCAGCAAGAATATGCTCTTAGGTGCCAACGGACAGAACATCTACCCCGAAGAGATAGAAGACAGACTCAACTCAATGGCATTGGTAAGCGAGAGCATCATTGTTCAGCGAAACAACAAACTCGTGGCGCTGATCCACCCCGACTATGACGAGGCTTCATCCATGGGCTTTACCGCTGAGGACCTGGAGCACATCATGGATCAGAACCGTGTGGAGCTCAACTCCCAGATGCCATCGTTTGCCAAGATTTCCAGCATCCAGATACACGAAAACGAGTTTGAGAAGACTGCCAAGAAATCCATCAAGCGCTACCTGTATCAAGAGGCAGCCTCATAAACCACTTAGACAATTCTATTAGAATACAAGCATATGGAGATACCAAGCTTTAATGCACTTATCCAAAAGAGCATCATCGACCATTGGGACATGGATGCTCTTACCGACTACAAGGGAGCAACCTTGCAGTTTCACGATGTAGCACGCAAAATAGAGAAATTGCACATCATGTTCGAGAATACTGGCGTAGTAAAAGGTGACAAGATTGCCCTTTGCGGTAGAAACAGTGCCAACTGGGCAGTGGCCTTCCTGGCAACTCTTACCTATGGAGCTGTCGCCGTGCCTATCCTGCACGAGTTTATGCCAGAGCAAATCCATAACATCGTCAACCATAGCGATGCCAAACTGCTGTTTGTGGGCGATGTTGTTGCCACACAGATTGACGCTACCAAGATGCCCGGATTAGAGGGAATCATCTATATACCCGACTATTCTCTGGTGGTATCACGTACCGACAAACTCACCTATGCCCGCGAGCATCTCAACGAGATGTTCGGTATCAAGTTCCCTAAGTATTTCCGCAAGGAACACGTACATTATTATATTGAGGAGAACCCAGACCAGATAGCGCTCATCAACTACACCAGCGGTACTACAGGCTTCTCCAAGGGTGTCATGGTGCCTTACCGTGCACTCTGGAGCAACTTCGACTTTGCTATGAGTGTATTGCCCAAGGAGATCAAGGCGGGCGACCCTATCATCAGCATTCTTCCACTGGCTCACATGTATGGCATGGCGTTCGAGTTCCTCTTCGAGGTTCTTTCCGGTTGCCACATCTTCTTCCTCACCCGCATACCAAGTCCGGCTATCATCGCCGAGGCTTTCAGCCGCATCAAGCCAGCCATCATCATAGCTGTGCCGCTCATCATCGAGAAGATTATCCGCAAGAAGGTGTTCCCCAAGATTCAGAACAACCGCATGCGTATGCTTCTCCACATGCCTGTCATCAGCAAGAAGGTGCGCGAGAAGATATGCGAACAGGTGACACAGGCCTTCGGAGGCAACTTCTACGAGATTATTATCGGTGGTGCTGCCTTCAACAAGGAGGTGGAGAGCTTCCTGCATGGCATTGGTTTCAAATACACCGTGGGCTATGGTGCCACAGAGTGTGCGCCTATCATCTGCTATGAGGACTACAAATATTTCGTACCGGGTTCTTGCGGCAAGGCTGCCAAGAACATGATGGTGAAGATCGACAGTCCTGACCCCGAGAATATTCCTGGTGAGATCCTGGCAAAGGGTCCTAACGTGATGTTGGGATACTACAAGAACGAAGAAGCCACACGCAATACTGTCGACAAGGACGGATGGTACCACACCGGAGACCTTGGCACAATGGATGGCGACGGCAATGTCTACATCAAGGGCCGCAGCAAGAACATGCTCTTGGGTGCCAGCGGTCAGAACATCTATCCTGAGGAGATTGAGGACAAGCTCAACTCTTTAGCACTCGTGAGCGAGAGTGTGGTGATACAGAAGGGCAACAAGCTCATTGGCTTGGTACATCCCGACTACGACGAGGCTCAGACACTCAACTTAGGCGAGAAAGAGCTGATGGATATCATGGAGCAGAACCGCCAGGAGCTCAACACCATGGTTCCTGCCTACTGCAAGGTGTCAGAGATAAGAATCCACAAAGAGGAATTCGAGAAAACTCCTAAGAAGAGTATCAAGCGATTCCTGTATACTGAATAAAGGAGTTAAGGAGTTAAGGAGTGAAAGGAGTGAAGACAATAGTCTTCTCGCTAAAAAGTACGACCTATACTTATCTTACAAAGCAGCACGCCCTGAAAGGGCAGAAGCTCTTAGCCCAGGGCAACGCCCTGGGTATAAAGGCAGCCAGCAAGGCGCCCTGTAAGGGCAAAAGCTTTAAAACTCCAGGCATTTTTTAAAGCTTTTGCCCTTACAGGGCGACAAGTTTGCGAACATGATAACCCAGGGCGTTGCCCTGGGCTAAGAGCTTCTGCCCTTTCAGGGCGTGCTGCTTCTGTGAGCTTCGATCATTCAGTTCAGGGCGTGCTGCTTCTGTGAGCTTCTTACCTTTACCTTCGGTCGGTGGCCGTTGGTTCAGGGCGTGTGGGGCAAATATACGAAATTTCAATAACCAAAAAGTCCTGCTTCATCATTGTGAAGCAGGACTTTTTGGTTATAACATCTTTATAGCAACACACCCGAACGGATGCGGGACAATGTCTCGGGAGTCATTTGCAGATAGCTGGCAATGTAAGTCAATGGAGCACGCAACACCACCTGAGGACTCAGTTCGCACATACGCTTGTATTTGTTGGGCGCAGTCTCGAAACGCATCAAGTCGGCATGAACCTGCGACTGGATGAGACTCTCCTCCAGAATCTTACGATACAACATCTGAATGTTGACATTGCGGATGGCGGCAGCCTCAAGTTTCGACTTAGGCAAGATATAAACCAGGGTAGCCTCAAGAGCCTCCACCTGAAGACGAGAAGGCTCCTCCTTGAAAAGACTCTCGATACACATAAAGATGGTATGGTCGACGCCCAGATGCTCGGTCACCTCCTTGCCATTCTTATTATAGAACTGGCGCACAAGCCCCTTCTCGATATAAGAGATACCACGACACACCTCACCTTCCGTAAGGATCATCTCGCCCTTGCCGTATTTCACTGGCTCCAGGATGCCCTCCAGGATGTCGAGCTCATCGTGAGTCATCGTACTGTACTTACGCGCCAACTCCCTGGCAATATCACGCTTGGGAGTAATCGTCCTTAAATCATTCATTATTCTGCCTCCTTGATTTATGTTGCTTGATAGCTTTTATCTTACTTGAAATGATTAGTCGAGTTTCAATACGGCAAGGAATGCCTTCTGTGGCACCTCCACATTACCGATCTGCTTCATACGCTTCTTGCCCTTCTTCTGCTTCTCCAACAGCTTGCGCTTACGGCTTACGTCACCACCATAACACTTGGCTGTAACGTCCTTACGCACCTGCTTAATAGTTTCGCGTGCCACAATCTTGGCTCCGATGGCAGCCTGGATAGCGATGTCAAACTGCTGACGGGGTATCAGGTCTTTCAACTTCTCACACATTCTGCGACCAAAGGCAACAGCATTCTCACGATGGGTCAGGGTACTCAGGGCATCCACAGGCTCACCGTTGAGCAGAATGTCGAGCTTCACCAGGTCGGAAGGACGGAAGCTGTCTATGTGATAATCGAAGGAAGCATATCCCTTGGAGATGCTCTTCAGCTTATCATAGAAGTCGATAACGATTTCGCCAAGAGGCAGCATGAAGTGCAGCTCCACACGGTTGCCACTCACATACTCCTGCTTGATGAGCTCGCCTCGCTTGTCGAGACAAAGTTTCATGATAGGACCAATATAGTCGCACAATGTGATGATGGTGGCGCGGATATAGGGTTCCTCGATATGGTCGATCATCGTTGGGTCGGGCAGTCCCGAAGGATTGTGCACCTCTTTCTCGCCGCCCTGCTTGTCGTATACCATATAGGATACGTTGGGCACGGTGGTGATGACGTCCATGTTGAACTCGCGGTCGAGTCGTTCCTGTATGATCTCCATGTGGAGCAGACCCAAGAAGCCACAACGGAAACCGAAGCCTAAAGCAACAGAGCTCTCCGGCATAAAGGTGAGACTGGCATCATTGAGTTGCAGCTTCTCCAACGAGGCACGCAGGTTCTCGTAGTCGCTGGGGTCTATGGGATAGACACCGGCAAAGACCATAGGCTTCACCTCCTGAAAACCGGCAATGGCTTTCTCGCAGGGACGTGCAACATGGGTAATGGTATCACCCACCTTCACCTCAGTGGCGTTCTTGATACCCGAGATAATATATCCCACCTCGCCTGTTCCCAGCTCGTTGCGGGCTATCATGTCCATCTTCAGCACGCCGATCTCGTCGGCATCATATTCCATTCCTGTGTTGAAGAACTTCACCTTGTCGCCCTTGCGGATGGTTCCGTTCTCTATCTTGAAGTAGGCAATGATGCCACGGAAGGAGTTGAACACAGAGTCGAAGATCAGTGCCTGCAAAGGTGCCTTGTTGTCACCCTCGGGATGAGGCACACGGTTCACCACAGCCTCGAGCACATCCTCTACGCCCTCACCTGTCTTTCCTGAGGCACGCAGAATCTCCTCGCGCTTGCATCCGATGAGTTCTACGATCTCGTCCTCCACCTCCTCGGGCATGGCCGAAGGCATGTCTATCTTGTTGATGACAGGAATGATTTCCAAGTCGTGCTCTATGGCCATATAAAGGTTGGAGATGGTCTGCGCCTGCACACCCTGTGTGGCGTCAACTACCAGGAGCGCTCCCTCGCAGGCAGCGATGGAACGTGAAACCTCGTAAGAGAAATCCACGTGTCCCGGAGTATCAATGAGGTTGAGGATATAGGTTTGTCCGTCATTTGCCTTGTACTCCATCTGGATGGCATGGCTCTTGATGGTGATACCTCTCTCTCGCTCCAAATCCATGTCGTCGAGCATCTGACCCTCAGTGATCTTGATGGTCTGTGTCTTCTCCAACAATCGGTCTGCCAGGGTACTTTTACCATGGTCTATATGTGCAATAATACAGAAATTTCGTATTTTGTTGATATTCTCCATAAAATATTTATACTTTAGGTTGCAAAATTACCTTATTTTTAGGAGAAAACCAATTTTTTCGAGCTTTTTTTTCGCATTTACTCAACTTTAGCAAGTTCAGAAGTTAGAGAAGTTAGAGCTTCTGACAGAAAAAACAGGATCAAATGTTGCAGGATTGCGAATTTTGCAGTAACTTTGTGACAAAATTCAAAAACGAAGAAAAAAAGATGAAAAAGATTTTATTCGGTATCATGACTCTTGCCCTCATGGCATCATGCACTGAGAGCATGGAAGACAGGGCTGTACGCGAAGCCCGCGAATACACAGAGAAGGTATGTCCCACCCCTTACATCAACGACAGCCGTACCGACAGCGCTGTGTTTGACAAAGACTCACGCACTTATATTTATTATCTCAGCTTGCGCAACAAGGCTGACAATGCCGAGGCGATAGCCCTGAACCGTAACAAACTGCACAATCTGCAGAAACAGGCACTCGACAACAACCCGGCGCTCAAGAGCTATAAGGAAGCCCACTTCTCCTTCCGTTTCATCTACCGTTCGGCTTCCAATCCCCAGAAAATTTTGTTGGACGATACGTTCAAGTACTAAAGCTTGAACATATCGCCATGCTAAATTAATATCCCATTTGCTGAAGGGCAGTAGCCAACTGGTCTGGACAACTGGTTGGCTTGTTGCCGCAGGTGATGCCTTTCAGTCGGGCTATCACGTCCTTGGCCTTCATGTTTCTTATCAGAGCGCATACGCCCTTGGTGTTGCCGTCACAACCGCCGATAAACTCAGCATCCCTTACTGTTCCGTCCTCATCCACACTGATGCAGATGTACTTTGAACAGGTGCCGTGTGTCTGATAGGTCACCTTCTGCAACTTATCCTGATTTTCGTTGTTAGAATTAATCATAATGTTTTCTCCTTATTTTAAAGCTTTTGCCCTTACAGGGCGCATAGTGAAATAAACACAAAACCCAGGGCGATGCCCTGGGCTATGAGCTTCTGCCCTTTCAGGGCGTGCCGATAAAAGCAGCGCTGAATTGGGCTAATCCTTTCAGGGCGTGCC
>OMEA01000348.1_pt1 | contig 24607 bp, 20 predicted proteins | sample 1645321 | NCBI WGS metagenome assembly OMEA01 (sample SAMEA103958151, study PRJEB25191) | human gut metagenome
GTTTTCTTCTCTTTAACTCTATGTTTTCTCTTATGAAAAAGTATGAGTTGCGGGGCGCAAAACGGCGAGTTAGATTGTTTAACAGATTTCGATTGAAAGCGTACAGAAAATCGCGCCTTATCACACGCTGAAATTTGGTTGTATCGGGAAATTGGCGTATCTTTGCCCTGTCGTTCGAAGAAAGGCTGCACGCGACAAAACGCAACCCACAAAGTTAACAATTAACAATTTATTAACCCTTTAAAAATTTAAGATTATGGAACAGAAAGGAACATTGAAATATCGTAAAGTACAGCGCACACCTCAGACTGGTGAAAACGCAGGTAAGAAGAAGTGGTATGCTACTTCGGTAACCGACCAAAGCCCCCGGTGCATCACGCATCGGGGGCTTTTTTACTTTTTCACCTTTAAAAGCCTTTTTCCTTAAAAACTCCTTAAACTTTGCTACTCTCTGCAATATTTTTAGTAACTTTGCACCCAAAAGTTAGTATACAAGATGAAAATAGGAATTATCGTTGCGATGGACAAGGAGTTCGCGCAACTCAAAACATTATTGACCGAATCGCAGGTTGAGAGAAAAAATTATAAAGACTTCGTTATCGGAAAGATAGGCAATAACGAGGTGGTGATGCAGCAATGCGGCATCGGTAAGGTGAACAGTACCATAGGTGCCGTGGAAATGATTGACAACTATCACCCTGACCTCGTCATCTCTTCAGGCGTGGCTGGAGGAGCTGATATCAACCTCAACGTGACTGAGGTGGTGGTGGCAACCAACTGCGTTTACCACGATGCCTACTGCGGCGAGGAATGCGAATTCGGACAGATTCTGGGCATGCCTGCTTCCTTCAAAACACCTAAGGAATATGTGGAGAAGGCACTCGCCATCAACAACCTGCCGGGCAATAGGCACCCGAAGATCCACGCCGGACAGATTGTGAGCGGCGAATGGTTTGTAGACAGCAAGGAGAAGATGCGCTCTATCCTGGAACACTTCCCTCAGGCGATGGCGGTGGATATGGAGAGCTGCTCTATCGCCCAGACCTGCCACATCTACAAGACGCCTTTCATCTCCTTCCGCATCATCAGCGATGTACCGCTGAAAGATACCAAGGCACAGCAGTATTTCGACTTCTGGGCTAAAATGGCTGAAGGCTCTTTCAATGTTACCAAGGCTTTCCTCGAAAGTCTTTAGAAGTGTTGAATGTTGAGTGTTGAATGTTGAATTTTTGCCTAACGGACTCAAGGGCGCTAGCCTAATTCAACATTCAACATTCAACATTCAACACTATTCACTCAACATTCAACACTCAACACTCAACATTCAACATTATAAAAAAGATGAATAAGATTCCAAGTTTTACAATCAATCACAATAAGCTGCTCCGCGGCATCTACGTGAGCCGTAAGGACGAAGTAGGCGGAGAAGTCATCACAACATTCGATATCCGCATGAAGGTGCCTAACCAGGAGCCTTGTCTGCACAACGGTGCCATCCACACCATTGAGCACCTGGCTGCCACCTATCTGCGCAACGACGAGGAGTGGAAGGACCGCATCATCTACTGGGGACCGATGGGATGCCTCACGGGCAACTATCTCCTTATCAAGGGCGACCTGGAGAGCAAGGACATCGTGGAACTGATGAAGCGCACCTTTCAGTTTATCGCTGATTTCGAGGGTGAGATTCCGGGACAGGCGGCAAAGGACTGCGGCAACTACCTGCTCCACGACCTGCCTATGGCGAAATATGAAGCCAGAAAATATCTGGATGAGGTGCTCTGCTGCATCAGGGAAGAAAACCTCATCTACCCTACCCAGGATTAGAAACAAAAAAATATGGCAAGCTTACCACTTAAGCTTGCCATATTTTTCTTTATACCAAAGTTGCCAGCCATTGACCAGATTCTGCCATACTACATAGGCACCCGGTGCTACGGCAGCAAGAGGATTCAGGAAGGTGAGGGTGAGCCAGATGCCCACTACCGTATTCTTCTGTCCCAACGCCTGACCGGCACTGATACTCGCACCGAAATGCCTACCTACCGCCTTGCCGATGGCAAACTGGAGGAGACATACCAGCAGCGGTACAAAGAGCAGCAGAAGCATCGTTACGCCCGATACCTCGGCATGGAGCATGTTGCGAACCGTTTCGCCCATCAGTATCGTGAGGTTGAAACACCACATATAAAAGCCCAAATCCTTTACATTCTTCACCTTATCCACCCATTTTGGCAGGAACCGGCGGCTCAGCAAGGCAAGCAGCAGAGGCACCACCAGCACGGTAGTGACATTGCGGAACACCATCGCACTCATCATGAGGAACGATACGTCTGCCCTTTTCTCTACCATCGGGAAAAGACTCGGAATGATGACCATCGTAAAAATGTTGGCGATGACCGTATAGGTGGTCAGCGAACCGATACTGCCGCCCAACTTCTCCGTAACCACAGCCACGGCGGCTGCCGTAGGACAGATGAAACAGATGAAGGCACCCTCGAGAATCAGTTTGGTGCTGTAATCAGAACCGAACTCGAAAATGAGTACTACCATCGCCAATGCCAGCGAGGTACGGATGAGCTGGAGGATGAAATGCCACGCCTTAGGCTTCATCTCCTTGATTTCTATCTTACAGAAAGTAACATAGAGCAGGGAGAACAGCACCACCGGCATCAGACTTACCAACCTCGGACCACAATAATCGCCAATGGGCACCAGAAAGGGCACATTGGCGAATAACAGGTAGCCCAATGCTCCCATAACCAGGGAGCAGGGCAATGAAAACTTTCTAAAAAATCTCCACAAAAACATTTCTGCTTAGTCTTTGTTGCTGCGCTTGCGCTTCAGGTGATCGAGCTCGATCTTGCGCATACGCATGTTCTTTGGAGTTACCTCTACGTACTCGTCCTCACGGATATACTCCAGGCACTCCTCAAGACTCATCACGGTCTTAGGAATGACGCGAGCCTTATCGTCAGAACCGGAAGCACGTACGTTGGTAAGTTGCTTAGCCTTGGTTACGTTGACTACCAGGTCGTTGTCGTGAACATGCTCACCTACAACCTCGCCGCCGTAAACCTCCTCACCCGGGTCGATGAAGAACTTACCACGATCCTGCAGCTTATCGATAGCGTAAGCAAAGGCAGTACCGGTTTCGAGCGCAATCATGCTACCGTTAGAACGGCGGCTGATTTCACCCTTGTATGGCTGATACTCCTTGAAGCGGTGAGCCATGATAGCCTCGCCCTGAGAAGCGGTAAGCACGTTGGTACGCAGACCGATGATACCACGTGATGGGATATCAAACTCGATGTCTACACGCTCGCCCATGTTCAGCATAGAGGTCATATCACCCTTGCGGCGGGTTACCATATCAATCATCTTAGAAGCAAACTCCTCTGGTACGTTGATGGTCAACTCCTCTACAGGCTCGCACTTCACACCGTCAATCTCCTTATAGATAACCTGAGGCTGACCGACCTGGAGCTCATAGCCCTCGCGGCGCATGGTCTCGATGAGTACAGAGAGATGGAGCACACCACGGCCTGATACAATCCACTTATCGGTAGAATCCTCGTAAGGCTGTACGCGGAGAGCGAGGTTCTTCTCGAGCTCCTTGTTCAAGCGCTCCTGGATGTGGCGTGATGTACAGAACTTGCCTTCCTTACCGAAGAATGGTGAATCGTTGATGGTGAAGAGCATGCTCATGGTAGGCTCATCGACAGCGATTGGAGGCAGTGGCTCAGGATTCTCGAAGTCGCAGATGGTATCACCAATCTCGAACTTCTCCAAGCCGATAACGGCACAGATATCGCCAGAATCTACATGATCGGTCTTCTTGTGGCCCATACCCTCGAAAGTGTGGAGTTCCTTGATTTTGGTCTTCTCCTGGGTACCGTCGCGGTGGCAGATGGTAACATTCATGCCGTCCTTCAATGTACCGCGGTGAACACGACCTACGGCGATACGACCTGTATAAGAGCTGTAGTCGAGAGATGTGATAAGGAGCTGTGGAGTACCCTCGAGCTGCTTAGGAGCTGGGATAACCTCAATAATCTTATCGAGCAGATAATCGATATTGTCTGTTGGATGATTATAGTCCTCGCCCATCCAGCCGTTCTTGGCAGAACCGTAAACTACAGGGAAGTCGAGCTGGTCTTCTGTAGCATCGAGGTCGCACATCAGGTCGAACACCATCTCGTACACCTCTTCAGGGCGACAGTTAGGCTTATCTACCTTATTAACAACGACGATAGGCTTCAGTCCGAGCTGCAATGCCTTCTGGAGCACGAAACGGGTCTGAGGCATCGGACCCTCGAAAGCATCGACGAGGAGGAGGCATCCATCTGCCATGTTGAGCACGCGCTCAACCTCACCACCGAAGTCAGAGTGTCCAGGAGTATCGAGGATATTAATCTTAGTACCTTTCCAATTGATAGATACATTCTTTGAGAGAATGGTTATACCACGCTCGCGCTCCAAGTCGTTGGAATCGAGCACTTCGCCGCTGTTATCCTGGCCGTCGCGGAACAGCTTACCGGCGAGCATCATCTTGTCGACCAATGTAGTCTTACCATGGTCAACGTGTGCAATAACTGCAATGTTTCTAATGTCTTGCATCTTAATTTTTACCTTAAATACTTAAATTTGGGTGCAAAATTACAAAAAAATCCCGAAATGTTTGCATAATTCGGCAAAAAGTTGTATCTTTGCACCGCATTTTTAATGAAACCGCCGTGAGGAAGGTCATCAGATGCACAAAATTAAACATATTCATATTTTATTAAATTAAGTTTTTACAGCTATGTATTTAGACAAAGCAAAAAAAGAAGAGATCTTTAGCAAGTACGGAAAGTCTAACTCTGATACTGGTTCAGCTGAGAGCCAGATAGCATTGTTCTCATACCGTATTGCTCATTTGACGGAACATGTTAAGAAGAACCGTAAAGATTATACTACAACACGTGCGTTGACACAGCTTGTAGGAAAGCGTCGTGCATTGCTCGATTACTTGTATGATCGCGACATCAATCGCTATCGTGCTATCATCAAGGCCCTCGGTCTTCGTAAGTAATCAGCTTAGACAGACACATTGCTTAACAGAACAGAATCCCATCGTTCGCAAGAGCGGTGGGATTCTTCTTTTTTCTCAGTTTAACACAAAAAAGCTTTCTCTCAACGGAGAGAAAGCTTTTTTGTTATTACAGTCTGCGTATCCATCAAGGATACTCTGATAATATAGACAGTCTGGGACGAAGAGGAAACCGGGATGCTGACAGAAACAGCACCTGCAGCCTTTTTCGCTGCCACCAGTTTTCCATCGAGGGTGTAAACCTCCACCTTATTTAATAGAGGCCCATTCACCTTGGATACAACGATCAATCCCCGGGCTGGAGAATAGATCTTCACGTCACTCTCACCCATCTCAGCATCTTCGATACCCGTGGTACTGCGCGTCTGGGTGAGGAAGTATCTGCCGTGCTCGTTTGCCATTACCTTCACCTCTTCTTTCTCCTTCAGTTCCTGATACTTCCGGGTGGCAGCATCATAGAGATAGAGAGGAGAAGAAAGACGAGAGATGCCATCAATTTTCAATCCAACAGAAGAGGATTTGCCTACCACACCCAGTGGCAGCCAATCTACATCCGGCAAGGAATTCAGCGCCACTGCCTCATCGCCTGCCACCGTATAGACCACCGGAACTTCCTTCAGCTGGGCATCATAGAGCAGCTGGGCATCCTCGACATCATCATAATCTTCCGAAGCTGATGCATCAAGAACGATTCTCGAACGGCTGCGATAACCCGATGCAGATGCCGTAAGGGTAAGCGTCGTGAGATTCTGCTCCTCATCCGATGCCGTCTTCACACCGCCAAACACTTCTCTATCTACCGTCATCGCAGAAGTGAAGTTGAGCTGCGATGCACTCTGTCCATCTTTCAGACGGACAAAGAACGACTGCATCGGCGAAATCTTCACGTCGTTCTTCGACTCATACGTGGTGGTTGACATATCCAGCTTATTATAGAGCTTCAAGGCTCCATCCTCATAAACATAGAAGCTGGACTGTAGCGATGGATTTGCCTTCAGAAACTTATACATGCTGAGCGTAGCCATATAAGGATTACCCACCAGATAGTAATTGTTGCCATCCGACAACTTAACCAGCGAATAGTTCATCTTGCCCAAAGCATTCTCCTGAGCATCGGCATTCACCACCAGGCGATAGGCGTTCGACTTATCCACAGAAGCGGATAGAGAACTCTGCTGCTGCAAAGCCTCAGCATAGATATATTGCGTATCCGCCTTCGGCAAACGAAGCAACATATCTGATGTACTGGCCGAAGTACCCGCATCACCCACCGTATATTTATCTCCCATCCTGATGGCTACACCCTCTAATGGAAGATACTTCCTATCCACCTTATTATATACGTGGCTCCAGTGAGCTGAAAGCGCACTGAGGCTCTGGCTATCGAACGAGATGTCGGTGCCCGAATAATCGTAAGCGCTATAGTTGCCGCCCAAGGTTACTTCCTGGGCAGAAGCATCATCCCAGCTTCGCTGATATACAGGACTGGTTACACGATTGTTTACCGATGATGAGAACGAGATTGGCTCGAACGCCTCCGTCTCCTGTCTGCCCGATGCAGCCGGCACATAGATGTCGCCCGCATAGGTATCCTGCAAAGGCGAAGTGAGGGCATACCAGGTGTTTGACTTCATCTGCTTCTCCACCCACGCCTTGTTGTATATCAGATAGCACTGGTTGAGCAGTTCGCCTCCCGGCTTGAAGTAAATCTGGTCGCAGGTGTTGCCATAGAAAGGTTCACACTCCAGATTGCCGTCGGCGTTCAATCCGTGATCTGCGGCATCAGCATCCCATTTGGCAAGCATGTCATACTGGATATTCGCAGTAGCCGCATCGCCTTTGGCATTGCTCAGACGGGTGGCGATGCCCGTGGATTTCTGATAGGCGATATAGCCCAGGGAAGGGAAATACAGTCCGCTCAAATTTGGAATCGTTACCTTGGTAAACTTCATCGGCACGTATCCGCCGCTGCTGTAATCCGTATATTTATCAGCCCCCTTATAGAGCTCGCCATGGTCAGAGCGGCGCCAGTTTTCATCATTGTTCCATGCCGCACTCATCCTGCTGTTGGCAGTTGGATTCCAGGTAGCGTATTCCGGTACCACCGCAAAGCGGATGTATACCTCGCCCGAACAGAGTACCGTGGTTCCCTGGGAGCCATCTTCACGGAATATCAATACGCCTTCGTACCAATATCCCTCGTGCAACTGCACATTCTTGGAAGAAGCAGAAGATGCAGTCCCCGACTGCGGCGTAAACTTCAGCTTCAGCTGGCTGGTATTACGCTCGATGTAATTATCCTGAAGCGTAGCCAGCGTCAGGCTCTCCTCTATCCTGTTCTGGTAGGCAGGGTCGTTGGTATCCGAAAGATACATCACGTTGGTATACTGCGAAGGATCCAGCTGATCTTTTCCGCCAGCCTTCACGAAATAGAGATGGGTGGAATTATTCGCCACAAAGTTCTTGCCGCTAACCGGAATACAGAAGTATCCACCCTTGGTTTTCTGTTGAGCCAAAAGGGCTACCTGAGGCAATCCGATGCGCACCGTGCGGGCATAATTATTAGGATATACCACGCCGGGACGTCCCAGATCCAACTGCGGTCCGTTCTTCACGACACGAAGCTTGAACGACATCTCACCGAGACAGATCTGATAATCCACGCCGCCCTGGTTGATGGTGCCAGATGTATTGGTAGGAAGCACACGAATGGTATGGTCGCCCACACCCAGCCGCACGTCCTTGAACTCGGCACAGTTTTTTAGAATCGGCATCGTGTCATCGTCTACATACCAATCGTAGAGCACACCATTCAGCTGGATGCTGCCGCCATTGTTCTGGTCTACGGTCTGCAACTGCGCCTTGATGTTATATTTCGGGGTATCGTTGTCATCGCAAGGAATGGTGACGGTGGTGGTGATGCTTCCGTTGGCATCGGTAACCAGCACCTTCTGCTGCACCATCTGGAAGTTAGCGCTATAGAGCGAGCACACATCCGAAGGCTTTCCCCACGCAAGCTGGGTCTTATCCGTCACCGAATCATCCTCGAAGGCGAAACTAACATAGTAAGTCTGATTCGACTGCAGATTGAAGTATCTGTTGGCAAGCACCACGTTCCACTCGTCGTTGATTTTCTCGTACATCGGCTTTCCATCCACCGTTTGCTTATCATCCACATAATTATATATGGTGGTGGTTCCCCAATTGTAGTTCGGGCTTTCTGCCGTTCCATAGTTTACATTCTTCACCGGACTACCATCTGCATCAACAAAGCGGAAGTAGAGTTTCTTTTTTGTATTGTCGGCAAGCGCCGCCATAGTTTCCTGCAAAGCCCTCAATTTAAGGAGGATGGTGGTAGAAACAGAAGAATCTTTAGCTGTGTTCTTACCAGGACAGATAGGCGAGCTCTGGATAACATCCACCTTGGAAGCCTTGGTATAGATGCGAAGATCATCGAAGGCATAGTCGGCACCTTGAGTAGATTTACACATATTATCTACCACGAGCTTGAAGTCGGTGAAGTTATTCACTCCGCTCTCCTTCTGCAGCACCATCTTTCCATAAACCTGATACCATTTTCCTACATTGGCAGCATCAGTTCCAGCACGGTTTCCCGAAAAATTGCCGGATGAGAAGGAGTGCAGCAACCTGCGCTCCGTTTCCTGGTTATTCCCATCGTAATTCACGCCATAGAGCTTGAACATCAGCTGCGGGCGCTGCGAACCGGTGGTCATATCGGCAATGGCTGCACTGAAAATCACCTGCGAACCCACACAGAGGTCGGCCTTGAAATCAGCTTCGGCAATCTGTCGGCTTTCATCGGAAGCATCTATATAGAGGAAATGTCCATATTGGGTGCCATTCGTATTTTCGTAGGTACGGTCGTAGAGCTGGGCAGTAGGCCACCACAGGTAACCATCAGTTCCAGAGTTTCCCCATCCTGACTTTCCTCTTATATTTGCCGACTTATAGAGTCCGTACTCTCCATGCAGCGGTGAATGCTTAGGATTTACATACATACTGCCTGCCGGAGCGGAATTCATCAATTCACGATAGACAAAGCCATAGCTTCGCCTGCTCCATTTAGAAGGCAGGCGGGCCTGGTTATCATCCGGGCTTGTAGGAGCCAGAAGGGTCTGTTCATCATCATCATTATCAAAAGAGATGGTATTGACAGAGCGATAATGATCGTCGAGATAGGAATTCAATCGGGTATTCTGACCTTTCGCCTTCAGTTCGTCCGCAGTCATCGGATACTGGTTGAATAGCTGACAGGTGAAATTGGCGATAGGACACATCTGTCCGCTGCTGGAAGCGGCTAGCGCCACCACATAAATGCGGTCGCCATACTTAAAGGTCTGCTTGCTGCTAACTCCATTACCATCCAGATTTAGCCATTCGCTAGTGGCCGCTCTATTATTCAGCAAATCCAGACTCAAATCAAAGAAACGGGCTGAAGAACTACCTCTATATGTCCAAAACTGGGTTTTATTGGAATTATAGACACGCCATTGCACTTTAGTTGCCTGAACAACCTCTGAAGAGAAATCCGACTCCTTTATCTTATGCGCCTCATCCTCTGCAAAGACATGATGCGTATCGCTATTATTCATGGGATGGAAATAATAGTTGGTCACATCATTCTGGTTGAGGCGGAGTGTCATAGAGGCAGAGGCATCCTTCACTCCTGCCGAAACGCCCTTTCCATCTTCATAAGAATAATCCCTGGCTATTCCCGTTTCCAGGAGTTTCTTCTTGATATCATCCGCCATCTTTTCTGCCGGCATAATATGGAAGATATATCGGATAGAAAGTGTTGGCTCACGATAGGAGGTTCCATTGTAGCCGTCCATGTATCGGCTCACATCGCAGGCGATGGTCTCCCCAGTCCAGGAAGTATCAGAGGGACGGGTATATTTTACACCCACCGAATTACGATTTGGCCCGGATAAAAGATTATAGGCAACCAAACCTTTATTTATACGATGAGCATCTCTCATGCTCTTCAGCTTGCTTCTGAAAAAAATAGAATATTTCTCCAACTGATCAGAAGCTTTATCAGTATCGTAATTATACCATCTGAAATATCCTCTAGGTTCCAAATCTGCACCATCGCCCGAATAGCCGGAAAATGGCAACGACAATTCCTTGCTACCGCGGCTAGGCAGGGCGATATAATAATGAACCACATGCGTCTTCTGGCGAAGACAGTCTGTTGAAGCATCTATCACCTCGTAATCGCCGGTTTTATTAGCGATACCTTCATAATGCTTAAAGGTCTGGGAATAGGTCTGGGAATAAGCCATACCAGGCATCAAAGAGATGATGCCCAGGATAAACAAGATGTATTTAGAAAATAAACTATTTACTTTCATAGCCAAAAGTCTTTGTATTTAATACTATTTTTTCTGTATTCTTTCCTGCACGGGTCAGGTCCACATGCTTCATTGTAAAGCGAACCTTGCGGGAGATGATAGGATACGTATCCAAGCCATTCTGTTCCTTCACCTTAATCTTCATTGTATAAATGGCAGAACCGGTACGATTGCCCATCTCACCTTCCAGACGATAGGTGACTGGTATCCAAGAAGGCGAAGCATCGAAGATGTTTACGCCATCAGCTCCCTCCGGATACCGTTCCTTCAAGGTCCAGCCATCAGAACCTGTTGCATCCGTTCCCATCTGCCATTGACTCACTGGCAGGGTCTGAGAACCAGTACGGCTCAACTTGATGACCTCAGGCTTGATATGAAACTCTCCATAATAACCGAAGTCAAGCGAAAGATTTTCACCATCATCCTTTACCTTCGGCAACACACCGATTGGCGAGAATGCCTCCACCGTCCATCTAATCTGGTAATCCTCCAGCTTGATAGGAATCTTCAGATAATCATTGCGCCGGATTTCATTCCATGATAGCATGGCATAACGATGGTTACTGGTAGTGCCCGTAGCCGCATCTTCCGTAGTAAGCGAAAGGATAAAATACCGGTTGCCTTCATCTTCTCTCTTATCTACCAAACTCTCGTTCATATAGAAACAAGCCGTTTGCGTAGCTCTAGCCTCTATGGTCATACCATCGTTTTCGGCAGCCGTCAGCGTGAGGGTTCCCTTCTTTGCCGAATTTGGCAGATTCACTTGCAATTGATCATTCGAATCCACATTTGGCAAAAGCTTGACATTCGGATTACCGTTCAGGGTGACATCCGAAAGGGTGATGGTCTTCAGATTGATGGCATGATCGGTGGCATTGGTAATGAAGAGCTGTACCTTAGCCACCATACGGATAACCTCCAGATTGATGACTTGCTGATTATCAGTTATATTCACAATCTGCTTATTACTCATCGGATAACCGTTCTGCAAGTCAGGCGCCATCGACTGATGGAAGAGTTTACTGTTGCCATCCATCTGATAAGTCTTTTCATCAAAACCAGTAGGCAGAACAGATGTAATGGCATCCAACCCGATATCTTCAGGCTTGATATTGGCAAAAGAATAGAAGGTTGTCTCGCCCTTATTCAGCTCCACAAAGGCCTGGTCTTTCTCTACCTCAGTAACACCAGATTTCAAATCGGAAGTGATAATCTTCTCTATCTGTCCATTCTGTACCACCACCACAAACCAGCTTTTCATCATTTCTCCAGGCCAAGCTTCGGTATCCGTCTCCCAACCCGCCCTGGTCAGAGAAGACCGGGAAGACTGTGACGTCTGGGAAGATAAGGCAGACAGCTGCAACGTCACCCCTACCCGGTTCTCGGCATCAGCCTGAACGGGAAAGGAAGTTGCATCATCACCGGCAGAACAAGCCGCCAGCAAGCATACTGCCCAAATACATATATAATAGTATATCTTTGCCATGTTTTGAAAAGCCAACAATCAATTGCTTGATTTATATTTTCTTATTAATTCTTTATTTATTATTCATAGAAGTTACATCACGATATCTTCGTGATTACGTACATTCCATTTCCTCACCGTCAACTTCACGAGATTCTGACCATTGCTGCTCTTATACACCTCGAAGATATAATAATGGTCGCGTACGATATCATTGATGGTTGTACCTTCCGTTCCTTGGTCTGTATAATCAATGAAACGCAGGGTATATTCCTTATCTTTGCCTGATGCATCCTGTTCAACGGTTCCATTTCTAACCAGTTTCAACTTGATGACACATTTATCCGCATCATTTCTGCCCGTATTCTGATATTCAGGCAGATAGATGGGCACATTATCTGTCAGGGTGATGCCACCGCTTTGCTTTGTATCATAGAAGTGCGAAAACTCCTTATGGGTAAGCGATGCAGTCCGTTCACAATCTGTATATTTACCAGGCATACAATAGCCCTTATTATTATAGTTGAAGAGTTGCATACTATGTATACTCCATCCGTTTTTCTTCATTTCGCTGCTCAGATTCACCTTCACCTTGGCTACCGCCCTCAGCAAGTCGATATCCGAGAAATCCTGACGCTTGCCGGCAGCAAGTGTAAAGGCAACTTTCTGGACACCCCACATGGGCAGATACTTAGGCTTTGCTTCGTAATCAAACGCCTTCTGGGCAATAATTTCATCATTATACCCTTTCTGCAAGTCATCCTCACTCATATCGAAATTGGCATAAACCACCATTTTTCCTTCAAAATAATTGCCCACAAGTACCTTATTGCTCACAGGCAAAGAACCTGTTAACCGGTAGATATTACCGCCCATATGAATGAGCACCATGTTTTGCAGGATTCCAGCCATACGATGATTTGCATCATAGAAAACGACGTGGAATCTGTTAAAGTCGATATTGTTTTCCATCTCAGAATCGGGATTTTCCGTTCCGGCATCTCCTCTCGAAGAAAGCAGTCTGTTAGATGAGGCACCTGCTCTTGTGCTATTCTCATCCGTTCCTTTCAAACAGAGGGTTAACGTAATATTAGCTTCCGCTTCAGCCTCCACTCCGTCTATTTCTCTCTGGTCGCATGAGACCAAAGCAATACAGCCTAGCCAAGCCATCGATATTGATACGAGGAACCTAAGCAGTCCCCCAGCATATCTTATTCCTTTCATCTCACACATCATGATTAAATACAATAATTATTAATTACATATCAGTCTTGCTCAGCACCACTCTCCATGAATTGATGATGACTGAAGCAGCCTGCCATTTGTGGTTTTCGTCAATGAAGAATACAAGGTCGTAGGAATCCTGTCTATCCAGATATTCCTGATCGCTCATACTCTTGTTATAATTACCTTTCACCATCAAGGCATAGTCTATCAATGGAATATTGATGATGCTTGCACCCGTTGCTTTATTAGATACACGCAGGCGCATGTCATGTCCCTTTACCAACCGGTTGGTTGTCAGCTCAGCAATGGCGCATGCCACTGATGTCTGCTCACTGGTGCCAGAGTTGATTCCCGCCGAACCTGCATAAGCAGACCAGGCATGATAGGTAAGCATCTCATCCTCCATCAAACTGTTGTCGTAATCCATCTTACCATTGTTATCGGTAATCTGGAAGATGAAGTCATCGGCACTGAGATTCACTCCCGACAGGTTTTGCAAAACCACCTTGAAATGATTGGTGTTCTTGGTAAGCGAAACCTTGACGGTTCTCGTTCCCCCCTTCTCCATCTTTGTGAGATTGGCTTTTGCCAACTGTCCATGGAAGAGCGGAGTCAAATCATGGTCGACGATTCCCTTATCGGCACGGTTCACCGTAGCCTTGAGCACATCACAGGCTGAAGAGCCTATGCTTGCCTGCCCAAAAGTATAGGAGCCAGCATAACGCTCTTCGCCCTGTGCCCAAACGAGAAGATCATAGACACCAGGAGTCAGGTCGTCGATGTTCATCCCCTCTTCGGCGATAATCTTCTCGGCAGCCTCGGTTTTGACATAAGCCAATTTTCCCTGCTGGTCGAAAGCATAAAGTGTGACGTTCTTCACCTCATGAGGGAAAGCGTCGGCAAACTTCATGTTCATATCGTAGATGAACTGCACCTTCAGATGAGTCTTCAGCAGTTCCTCACATCCCTCGTAGCTATCGTGCCAATAATCACAGGATGCGACCAGCAAGCCGAGGATGGTGCAGCAAGAGAGCATCATCAGCCTTCCCTTCTCTTTGATATCATTTATAATCTTCTTCATTTATATAAATCTTATTATTTCTTTTCTGTCTTGTCCAAATCTACCTGAGATGGTACTACACGCCAAGAGAGGACATTGATCTTTGCAGCAAGATAGGTCTTATCATTACTTGGTATTGCTGGAACGATAATCTTTTCAGGGTTATAAACAGGAGTACCAAATCCCTTGATAGAATTGAGAGATATTTGATAAGAGTGGTTACGAACAATACCATATTCTCCCAACTTACCTTTTTTGCCAAGGTGCTTGATAGTTGTATAATAGTATGCCATACCACCTGTTCTCACCTCTGCAGGGGTTCCCTGCAACATGTTGTACACAACGCTCTTGTCAGTTACCTCATTCCATACACCACCTTTCTGTTCGTACAAGGTAATGTCTGGATTTGCCAACGTAGCAAAGACTTCGTAATTCTTAGCTTGAGTACCTGATGGAGCAGTTGTTGTAAAGGTAATATCAGAAGGAGTCAGATTTTCATATTTATCTGGCTCACCAGGAGCAGAGACCTTCTTATAGAAACGCGAAATCTCCTTTACAAAGGTCTTCTTCAAATTATCTGTTCCCAAGAATTCCTGTCCCTTATATTCACAAATCTCGGCAGGCTTCAAATTACCATCAGCATCCTTGTATGCCAGACGAGCAGCAACCACGAATTTCGTCAAAGTATTATCATAAACATGAGCATCATCTATAACTTCCTTAGGTGTATTAGGCAATGTATAGACAGCCTCACCCAATGGATGTGTATAGTCAGAGAACTTATAATTTAAAGGTTCATTTTTATCAGCACCTGTTCCACCAAAAGGAACACTGAGTGACCAGAAACTACGATGATAATCAGGAGTTGACCATGGATAGATACCAAGAATTTCATCTGTAAATTTCTGAGTATCAATCAGCTTAAACAACTCTGCCTTTCCATTTTCACTTGCCAATCCCCAGCCTACAATGTAAGCAAAGATATCCTTTTTATCGGAAGTACCATCTTCTTTTGCCAGAGTAAGAACACCTACCTTAGTTTTCTGGTTGTCCTTCATGTTGATGCCGTCAAAAATAACATCAGCTGTTTCTTTTTCAAAGTTAGTGCCGACAACATTAGCATTCACCTTGGCATTGACACGCTCTACATATACATTGACAGGATTTTTCTCTGCATCACCTGAAGAAGCATAGGTCTTACCAGTCAACTGAGTTGTACAAACGTCATTTCCTGCTTCCTCGTAAGTAGAGTTGCTCATCATGAAATGAGTATCATCACAAAACGTGGTACCTATCAATTCCTTACGCATGACAGACCAACGCAAAGGTGTACCATCTTTTAATAATCCAGGATTGATGTCTGGATTGATAACAGTCAACATAGAGGCTGGAGCCACATGGTTCTCACCATTCAACACCAAAACAGTTTCAGTAATGCCCTCTACCGTTTGAGACTGGTTTCCCGGATTAACATTGACTACTTTATCAATATAATTCCCCTTATCATTCACATTATTGAGAATGTAAGGTGTACCATCGGCATTGAAGAAGTAGAAACGTACACTCTTTATTTGATTTTCCACTCCTACGCCATCTTCATACGTCCCATTTTGGGAATCCGTATAGCGGGTTTGACGAGCATTGCCTGTTGGAGCATTGCCAACAGTCTTTAAATTCACAGCAATGTAAGAAGTTGAGCCTTCTGCATTCTCACCACCATTACCTCCGGTTATGTCATCACTGCTAGAACAGGATGCAACCGTCAGCATCAGTGCTGAAGCCAGCACTGATGAAAGCATCGTAATTTTCTTCATAATTCTATAGTTTTAATTTTACTTATAATTTCTTTTTCGTTCTATTGCATCATCATCATTTCATACGCCTTTCTGGCTGCATCGGCTTCCTTTGAATCGCCTGCTCTATCAAGATACGGCTTGGCAGCATCGGAATCTCCGTTGTTCAGACGGATAATGGCAGCATTCAGGTTTGCCGTTTCATCCTCCGGATACATGCGCACAGCCAGCTCCATCACCTCATTGAACTCCATGGAACCTACCTCATAGGTCTGGGCTACCATGAACAACTCGTTGAGCGACAACAGCTGCGGCCTGGTCTTCATGATCTGCTTTGCCTCTTCCACATCGAAAGGCTTAACCTTATAAGTAATGTGGTAGTCGCTATGGCGGAGAGCTGGATAGCAGAGGGTGAGCAGGGTGCGATACTGTGCAGGATATTGTTGCTTCAGCTTCGCATCACGAGCATCTGGATCCAGATTTTCATCCTGGGCTATGGCAAGAAGCTGCTCCTTTTTCTCCAAGTTGCTTGCCCGGATATACTCACGCAAACCGTCCCAATCCTCAGCGGTAGATGATACCGCAAAGATGCTGTCAGGCAACTCTACCATCTTGCGGACATATTCTGTCAGGGTGATGGCACGATTCTTTGCCAGATACTCATTATGCTTATACGAACCTTCCGGCGAAGCAAAACCATGAATATTGATGCCCATCACCTGCAGGTTATTATCCGCCTTCAATGCCTTGATGGTGGTGATGATGCTATCCAACTGTGCCGGATTACGGCGATAATCGGCACGCAATTCTATCCTGTTGACCGGGAAGTCGATATAGGCACGCTTATCCAAATGGCGAATCTTCGGAGCTTCGGCTACTACTGCCTGCAACTGGAGCACCGGCTTCAATACGTTCTGCTTAGGCTGCTGAATGGTCTCGATGATCTGAGGAGCACCTGTTGAGCATTTTTCATCTGCCCTACCCGGAATCAAATAAATGAGGGAAAGAGCCACCTTGGTGGGTCCCACATAATTCTTATGGGCAGAGTTGAGTTTTTCACCACAGGTACCACATTCGAATTTATCGTATTTGGTATGGATATAGCCCAATCCGAGCGAAGCCTCGAAGTTCCAGTGCTTAGAAAGATTCCATTGCTTACCGGCTGTGATACCGCCTCCGGCATACCATCCTTCATAGCGATGGTTGCGCAATCCTTTCAATAACCCGAAAGGAAACTTCACGCCACCTACATTATACTGTCCTCCTAAAGCATGAGCACCGAGGAACCAACCATCGAAGTTCTGATTGAACCAGTAGCGATACTCAGGCATCACCATCCAATGACGAAGACTGGAATGGTTGCCGCCACTTTGCTTCCAAGGATTCAAGCCGAAGAAAACCTGAGTTGTATGCTTTTTGCCTACAGCCATCTCTAATCCCAAGTTAGGGGTAGCAGTAGCCCAATAAAGCATATTGGTCTTCAAGCCAACCTGCTTAGTCTGCCAGGTCTGCTGAGATGGCTTGGTTTGCTCGGCTTGGCGGGCTTGCATAGGTAAGATGCAAAAACACAACAATATAGCAACTGATATAAATCCACTAAATTTCATATATTATTATCTTAGAATACAATTTCTTATAATGTACTTATTTTTGGCCGCAAAATTAAAAAAAAAGAGGAAAATATATTATCAAAAACCGCAAAAACACGATTTGCAATTTTAGAAAACAGAAAAAAAAGGAAGGAAAAGATGATAGAAAAAAGAAAAAACGAACATAATGGGAGGGGAAAATTGTGTGTAAAACCAACTAAATATCAAAGAATTGCATTTTTAGAACATAAAAATTTCATTTTTAGGAAAATAATTTGTAACTTTGCAGGAGTATAACTGCAGGAGATACAAACAAAACATTTTTTCATTGCGCCTATCAGTAGTTATCAGTCAACTAAATATATAGAATTTACTTGAAAGAAAAAGATTATGAATGAGTTCTTAGAAGAAAACTTTTCGTATTTAGTAACGATGACCAGCATCATTTATTGCATGCTGGGATTTTTCCTTATATTCTTCAACACACCCCAAACCAGCATCTATGCGCCCTATCGAAAGTCAAAGAGATTACTGGCTACTGCCATGTTCATAATGAGTATAGATATATGGATCTGGCTTGCCAGCTTCAACGGAGTGTGGACATACTCATACGATTGGGAGGTGAGTTTAGATACCATCCTATTCTATCTCATCGGCATCTGCTTCTCCTTTTCCTTCAGTAATCTGATAAACCATCAATACATTTCCAAGCGACGCTGCAAAATCACAGCAATCAAGTTTGGCGCAACATCTTGCTTTGCCCTTTTTGCTATGCTCGACGCATTACAAGAGTACAGCCCCATACTGCAGATCATCGCCCTGTTAGGCATTGTGGAACTATGCTTCCAACATGTGTTCTATTTCCATAGAACCTATCTTCAGTACAACATAGAACTGGCCAACTATTTCTCCAGCGACCAAAGACATTTCCTGAAATGGCTGAACATCACTCATTGGCTGCTCTATATCCTTTTTGCCTTTGCAGTTATTTCCACCACATCAGGAGCGTTCATCAACTGGCTCTTGCAGTTTTATATTGTAGCAGTGAATATCTATATCACCATCAACTTTATAAACCATGCCAGAGAATACGGAAACCTACAATTGGCTAGCGAGCGGGGCATCCATACAGATGAAAACAAGTGCCCAAGTGCTCTTGATACAAAAAAGGAAGAAAACGCCATAGCTGCCGGCAACAGCTATAAAAACAAAAGGAAAGAAGACTTCAGGAATATATTGCGCCCAAGATTGGCATTGTGGTTGAAAGAAAAGGCTTATACGCAAGAACAATTCACCATAGAAGAACTGGCAAGCCGACTACACACCAACAAAACATATCTATCAACCTTTATCAATGAAGAATATGGCATGAGTTTCAGTTCCTGGATTTCGAGCCTGCGAATAGAAGAAGCCAAGAGAATCATGGCAAATGATCCCCAACAAAAGCTCATTGACGTAGCTTACAAGGCAGGATTCTCTTCACTGGCCTATTTTTCAAGTGTATTTGCCAAGTCAGAAGGCATCTCACCCTCTGCCTGGTTAAGAGGATTCTCTCGAAATTCAGAAGGTGAACAATGAAACCGCAAGAAAAACTGCCGATTGAAGACGCTGCGAGAACGAAAGCCCGCAGCTTCTGCAATCTGCGAAATATTTAGCTTATTATCTGGAGAAGACAATAACTGAAGGGCATAATTCAGACGATAACGATTGATAAACTGCAATAAGGTCATATCACCGAAAGTATATTTCCTGATGCAATTTGCCAAGGTAGTACGATTAGAACACAAAGCCTTTGCCAAATCATCTATATGAAAATCAGGATTGGTAAAAGGAGTTTTCTCCTTCATATATAATGTTGCCTTGACAAATAATTCCTGCTCCGTAGTCAATGCCTCAAGTGCCTCATCGCCCAAATTCTTACCCTGTACTTCGGAAAAGAGATGATCTGTACGAACGGCTTCAACCGAAGCCGAAGGATCTAAAAGATTCTGCAATTGCTGGCGCAGAGACTTGATGATACAAACCTGTCTCTTCACTGTTAAGCGCAAGCTAATTATATAAAATATCAAAAGGGCTAGTAGGACCAATGCCATAACCGCCCAGGAAATGAAGTGATAACTTTCGAACAACTGCATAATTTCTTTTTTAAAATCTCTATTTTAGTATCTCCTTCAGCGGTTTCATCACGAATTCACGCTCCTCCATCAACGGATGGGGAACCTTGAAATCGGGCTCATCTATCACCAAGTCATCTATCATCAGGATATCAATGTCGATGATGCGGTCCTGGTATTCGCCATCCACCGACTTCATAGTGCGCCCCATTTCGCTCTCTATGCGCTGCGTAGCCTCCAGCACCTGGCGCGGAGCCATCGTGGTGAGAACCAGCACACAGGCATTGATATAGTCGTTGGGCGATGAATAGCCCCAAGGCTTGGTTTCGTAAAGAGCAGACTGGCGCTCTACCACACCAATCTGCTCTCCTATCTTTTCAATTACCTCGCGAATGTTGCGCTTTCGGTTGCCCAAATTCGTACCGAGACTTAAATATACCTGATACATACTTATTCACACTTTTATAAAATTGTGGATAACTAAGCTAAAACCCAAAATATCAACAACTTCTATGTGTATATAAACTGTTTATACCACAGTTAATCTGGAAGCATCAACAAAGAATCACCATAGCAGCCAAACATATAGCCATTCTTCACAGCCATCTTGTATGCCTCGTAAACCAGGTCGTAACCGCCAAAGGCCGCAGTACTCATCATCAGGGTTGACTCCGGATGATAGAAATTAGCTACGGCACAGTCAGCAAGACCGAAATCGTATGGAGGGAAGATGAACTTGTTGGTCCATCCGTCGAATGCCTTCATCATACCATCGGTGCCTACAGCCGTTTCTGTTGCCTTCATCACACTGGTACCGATAGCGCAGACGCGATGGCCGGCAAGCTTGGTCTTGTTAACCAGATCGCATGCCTCCTGACTGATCATCATCTGCTCAGAATCCATCTTGTGCTTGGTAAGGTCCTCCACCTCAATATCGTGGAAGTTGCCCAAACCGCAATGCAGGGTGATATAAGCCTCGTTGATACCGTTGATTTCCATACGCTTCATCAGCTCGCGTGAGAAGTGAAGACCGGTAGCAGGTGCAGTAACAGCACCCTCTACCTCAGCGAAAACACACTGGAAATCGTCCATATCATCCTCTGTAGCGTGATGATCCTCACGTGCATCGATAACGTAGCGAGGAAGCGGAGCCTCGCCCAGAGCGAAGAGCGAACGCTTGAAGACATCATGATTGCCGTCCTCATCATAGAGGAAACGGAGGGTACGTCCACGGCTGGTGGTATTGTCGATAACCTCGGCAACCATCTCGTTGACATCATCGAAGAAAAGCTTGTTGCCGATACGGATCTTGCGGGCAGGCTCTACCAATACGTCCCAAAGGCGCATCTCAGGATTGAGCTCACGGAGCAGGAACACCTCAATCTTGGCATCGGTCTTCTCCTTGGTACCATAAAGACGGGCTGGGAAAACCTTGGTATTGTTGAAGATGAAGGTATCGCCCTCTTCGAAGTAATTCACGATATCCTTGAACTGCAGGAATACTGGATTGCCATCGGCATCAACCATATCCTTGCCGTTTTCATCTTTCTTGTACATCTCGATGGTTTCTGACTTCTTGTGGAGAACCATGAGTCGGGACTCATCGCGGCGAGTAATCTCGAATGTACGTTCACCACTAGCCGTTTTTACCACGTGCTTTGCCTTATGTGGATAAAGTGCCACCTGATCTTTTGGCAACTTAAAGTTAAATTGTGATAGCTTCATGTTATATTTTTTATTACTTGGATGGCTGAAGGCTGTCTTCGAGAGGCTGCTCATCAAGCCATTCCTGGAAATGATCAAAACTGATGCAGTTTTCTACTGCAAAACTTCCTGCCTTGGTACGGCGGAGGGCGGTAAGGTATGCGCCACTATCGAGAGCCCTGCCGATATCACGGGCGAGGGAGCGGATGTAAGTGCCTTTGCCGCAAACCACACGGATGCTGGCGGTCTTCTCCTCATCGTTATAATCGGTGAGTTCTATCTCGTCTACACGCACGGTCTTCGGCTTGAGCTGAACCTCTTCGCCTGCCCGGCGCAAGGCATAAGAGCGGTCGCCATTCACCTTTACGGCGCTGTAGGTAGGCGGAACCTGCTGAATCTCGCCCACAAACTGCTTGAGCGTTTCCTCCACCAGCTGGCGGGTGATATGCTTCGTAGGATAGGTGTGATTCACGCTGTGTTCCTTATCGTAGCTGGCGGTAGTAGCACCGAGCTGCAGGGTAGCTGTATACTCCTTAGTATGGGTCTGCAGCTGTTCTATCTGCTTGGTACATTTACCGGTGCAGAGCACCAGCACGCCAGTGGCAAGGGGATCGAGCGTACCGGCATGTCCTATCTTCACCTTAAAACCGAGCTTCTTGCTGAGCAGATAGCGAACATGTGCCAGGGCTCCGAAACTCGACATTCGATAAGGCTTGTCGATGGCAATAATTTCTCCTTTTCTGAAATCCATATTTTATGTTTAGTCAACCATCTGCATATCTACACCGCAAAGGCCGCAGATGATAATGATAAGTCCTACTACGATACGGTACCAGCCGAAAGCTGCAAAACCGTACTTGGTGACATAATTGATGAAAAACTTGATGGCGAGAATGGCAACGATGAATGCTACCACTGAGCCTAATATCAATGTGAACAGGTTGTTGCCCTGGGTGAGCAATGAGCCGCCGCCATGGCTGATGAGCTTATAAACCTCGAGACAGGTGGCGCCAAACATGGTTGGCACAGCCAGGAAGAATGAGAACTCGGCTGCTGCCTTGCGGGTAAGACGCTGGGACATACCACCTACGATGGTTGACATGGAGCGCGATACACCAGGAATCATCGCTATACACTGAATGAAACCGATAATCAGGGCACGCTTGTAAGTAAGCTTGGTCTGTTCGCTGCCTTTATTGAATATCTTATCGCAGAAGAGCATGAAAATACCGCCGATGACAAGCATCCAGCCCACCAGTTGTACATTACCAAGGTTTGACTCGATGAAATCATTGAAGGCAAGACCCAATACCACGGCAGGCACGGTACCTACAACCAGACGGGCATAGAAATCGAACATCGCCTTCAAATAGGTCTTCTCACCGGTCTTCACAGCCTCTGGATAGAAGAATCTCTTCCAATACAGACAGATGACAGAAAGGATGGCGCCAAACTGGATGATGACAGTAAAGGCGTTGACAAACTTATCCTGGATATCTACACCCAGCAAATTTTCTGCTATAATCATGTGGCCCGTACTGGATACAGGCAAGAACTCGGTCAGTCCCTCTACGATAGAGATAATGATAGTCTGAATAAAATCCATCTAATAATAATATGTATATTAATTATAAATTATTCATTGTCTTTTGGTTTATGTATCACCGCATAGATGATTGAAAGGAAACCAATCAATGTTACAGTTGGTGCTACAACGATGCGACGGGTACTGAAAATATCAGTATCGAAGGTATGCTCGTTAGAACCGGCGCCACTCATCAGCAGAAAACCGATGATGATAATCGCCATTCCGATGCCTAACAAGATAAAGTTCATCTTGTCGAATGCTAAATTCTTCTTATCCATTACTTTATATAATTTACAATTTACAGTTTATAGCAAACTTGCTATACGGCAAAGCTGCTATTAACTTTTAACTATTAACTTTTAACTATCAACTAAATCTTATAAAGGTCTCCCGCCTTCATCTTCAGGAACTTATTGACTGAGATGTAGGCGCAGAAGGCGGTGATGATGATACCGAAGAGGAAGACGGAGCCGCCGGTGATGGCAAGTTCCTGCCAGCCCAAAACATTCATCAGTTCCGGTTCGTGGAGCGACCATGCATATAGACAACCGCCCAGAAAACCATCTGCCAGCAGGGCTGAAACAACACCCACAAGCACAGCCTTGCGCAAGAACGGACGGCGGATAAAGCCCCAGGATGCACCTACCAACTTCATCGTATGGATGGAGAAACGGCGGGCATAGATGCCCAGACGCACCGTATTGTTAATCAGCGAGAACGAGATGAAGGTGAGCAGGGCTGCTACAATCAGTAATCCGATACTGATCTTTGCCAACGAATTGTTCACCTGTTCTATCAGGTCGTGCTGATAAGTAACCTCGGTAACACGCGGATATGCCTTCAGTTCCTTGGCAATCCACTTCAATGAATCATTGTTCGCGTAATCTGCCTTCATCGTAATCTCTATGGAAGGCTGGAAAGGGTTGACACCGGCAAACTCGCTCGGGTCGGCACCCAAATCGCGGGTAGCTTCTTTCAGTGCCTCTTCCTTGGTGATATAAGTCAGCGTATTGACATAAGGTCTTGCATTCAGGCGTTTACACATCTGCAATCCCTCCGGGTTAGTCATATCCTGTTCGAGCATTACCTGTACCACGAGATTCTCCTTCACATAGGAAGATAGATTACGTCCCATGAGGACAGAGAAGATAACTAATCCCAACAAAATGAGCACCATAGCGGTACTGATACACAAAGTAATGACCTGCAATCCACGATGATTGCTAGGCTTATATTGTTTCTTTCTCATTTTTAAAAATCTTTACTAACTTAAAACCAAAAGGGCACAATGACCCAAATTGTCTGCAAAGATACGCATAAACGAAGAAATTACAAAATAAAATAGCATTTATTTACATTTATTCAATTAATTAATCGAACCACAGGCAAAAGTTAAGTTCAATTGAAAAAGGAAAAGGGCCAACCTCACGGCCAGCCCTTCACATACTAAGTAAAATTCAAATAGGTATGACTTGAATTTACTAATTTACAAATACAATATTAGGGATGAAAAAATCCCAACATCTACACAATCTTTACATCTTAGTGATGACACCCTTCTCTGAACTCTCCAGGAACTGGATGATGTTCTGAATCTCCG
>OMEA01000350.1_pt1 | contig 24584 bp, 18 predicted proteins | sample 1645321 | NCBI WGS metagenome assembly OMEA01 (sample SAMEA103958151, study PRJEB25191) | human gut metagenome
TGTCGGAACTCTGCGACCTTGACCGCGACTTGATGTTATCCATCGATATCCTGCCTGTGCCAACGGACGAGGCCGCCCGCCAGCTGCAAAGCACGCTGTTAGGGATCGAGACGAACGTCACCAACTGGCAGCGCCGCCAGAATGCCAACAACAATTTTACCGCGACGATTCCTTACGACATGGAGTTGCAGCGCAAGGAAACCAAGGAGATGCTGGACGATCTGACGACCCGCGACCAGCGGATGATGTTCGGGCTGGTGACGCTCGTGCATCTGGCTGACAGCAAAGAGCAGCTCGACAGCGACACCGAAACGCTCTACTCGACAGCCCGCAAGCACCTGTGCCAGCTTTCCACGCTGCGTTGGCAGCAGAAAGACGGTCTGGACACGGTGCTGCCGTATGGTCTGCGAAAAATCCAAGCCCTGCGAACCCTTACCACCGAAAGCACCGCTGTGCTGATTCCGTTCCGTGCGCAGGAAATCATGCAGCCGAACGGTCTGTATTATGGGCAGAACGCCGTCAGCAAGAACATGATCGTGGCAGATCGCCGCTTGCTGCTCAACGGCAACAGTTTCCGTTTGGGCGTGTCCGGCTCCGGCAAGAGCATGAGCGCCAAGGAAGAGATCGTGCAGATCGCGCTTTCCACCGAGGATGACATTCTCATTCTCGACCCGGAGTCGGAGTTTGGCTATCTGACCGAAGCCCTTGGCGGTGAAGTCATCCGCATCTCGGCCACGTCCGACACCCACATCAACGCGCTGGACATGGACCGCGCCTATGGTGATGAGCGCAACCCCATCGTCAGCAAGTCCGAGTTTGTGCTGTCACTGTTTGAGCAGCTGATTGGTGATGGCATGGTGACGGCGAAAGAAAAGTCCATCCTCGGTCGCTGCACCGAGCAGGTGTACCTGCCCTACATCCGCAACGGTTACCAAGGCACACCGCCCACGCTGCAGGATTTTTACCGTTTGCTCCAGATGCAGCCGGAACCAGAAGCGCAGGGGCTGGCGCTGTCGTCCGAGTTGTTCATTACCGGCACACTGAACACCTTTGCCCGGCACACCAATGTGGACACGCAGGCGCGGATCATTGCCTATGACATCCGCGAACTGGGTGAGCAGCTTATGCCGCTGGGTATGCTGGTGACGCTGGATGCCATTTATAACCGCGTGATTCAGAACTGGAAGAAAGGCCGCAGAACGTGGATTTTCTGCGATGAATTTTACATTTTGTTCCGCTATGAGTACAGCGCCAACTTTTTCTACAAGCTGTGGAAACGCATTCGCAAATACAACGGACTTGTGACCGGGCTGACGCAGAACGTGGACGAACTGCTGCGCTCCGACACCGCCCGCCTGATGCTGGCCAACTCGGAGTTTCTCGTGATGCTGAACCAGAGCGCCACCGACCGCGCGGAACTGGCGAAGCTGTTGAACATCTCGGACAACCAGCTTGGCTACGTCACCAATGTCCCTGCAGGCTGCGGGCTGATTCGGTGCGCGGGCAATATCGTGCCTTTCACAAATTCTTTTCCCAAGGATACAAAGCTCTATAAATTGATGTCGACCAACCCGTCTGAGAAAAGGGAGTAAAGCCATGCAATACAAAAATAGAGGACCGCCGAAGCGGTCCGAAGGGGTGCTACAAACTTGAATTCGACGCTATGATATTTCCTTTTCGTCATCTCTCGGTGGTCGAACATAGCGTAGCATTTCTTTTACACAAGCACCGAATTGCAAGAAATTGGATTTTGCTTCTTTTAGTGTTATTCCATGATTGGAGTCGCTTGGCTCGTTATCAGAAGTGATGAACGGGTCATTCTCCCAAAAGCAAACGGGACAAATATACCCACAATCTTCATCTGCCGGGACATTGTAGGTAAGAAATCCACAACAAGGACATGGATATTTTTTCATTACGGAGTTTGTTCGCCCCTTTCATTTTTCAAATTTATAGACCTATTTTAATGCTGCCAAATATTGTTTTCCAAATCCCGCAGCCGTCCCTTATAGTCATCTATCAGAGCCTGAACATTTTCCCCCTGCGGGAAGGTCACCAGATAGCCGTCCCCGGCCTCATGAAAACCGATGATTCCCGCAAGCCCTGCCATCTCGGCTACCTTGAGCAGCGTGTGGTAATCGTATTCCGCCGCACTGAGATACAAATTCATCATAACACCCCGCAGTCCTTGAACATATCTGTATTATACATCGTCCGTTTTTCCTTTGCAAACCGATTCCGAGAAAGGACACCCTATGTTGAAATTTCACCGCTTCCTGTTTTTAACCCTTGCCGCTGTTTTTCTTGCAAGTACCGCTGGCATTGCCCGCTATGCCGCCGACTCCTGTACGCAAACGCGAATGTATCGGCAGCTTGCCGCGCAGACAGAGAATTTCCCCGGTGACGCCGCGTCACCGGGGAATGATTTTTTGCCGCAGTATCAGGCGCTGTACACGCAAAACAGCGACCTTGCCGGGTGGATACAGATTGACGGCACCAGCATCAACTACCCGGTCATGCAGTCAAAGCAGAATCCCGACTTTTACTTAAAGCACAACTTTGAAAAAGCCGACTCACCGCACGGCTGCCCGTATGTGCAGGCAAACTGCAATCTGCAAACGCCATCCGACAATATCCTTGTGTACGGACACAACATGAAGGACGGCACCATATTCTCTGACCTGCTGCAATACAAGCGCGAATCCTTTTGGGAGCAGCACAGAATTATCCGATTTGATACCCTGACGGCACAGGCAGAATATACCGTGATGGCGGTATTTCGGGGCGAAACGGAGGATCTGTTTGCCTATTATCAATTTGCCGATGCCGAAACACCGCAGGAATTTGCCGCCTATGTGGACGCCTGTAAGGGCGTCGCCCTGTATGAAACCGGCGTGACGGCTGTTTATGGTGACAAGCTGATCACGCTGTCCACCTGCGACGATTCCGGCAAAAACAGCAGGGTAGTCGTTGTGGCAAAGCGTATAACCGAACCGAGGTGAGAGTATGAGAACGCCAAAAGAAAACAAACAAAAGCCCCGCGACCGCACCCTAAAAAGTACGGCGGGGACGATACCGAAAGCCGCCCTAAAAGCGGTGTGGCTAAAAACGAAGGAACAAGCCCGCACCGCCGCGCGGGAAAATGACACCGAATCCCGACAGCAGGAACCGACAGATTTTGCGGGTTCGGCGGCGGAACAGTCGGCATCTTTTGTGCTGCGTCAGGGGCGGAAATTGGCAGAAACCCAAGCCCGACAGCGCCGCCAAAAGGAGGCTGCTGCCCGCGCCCACGCCGCCGGTGAGCGCGGTGTCAGCCCGAAACAAGTCGAGTGCGGCACGCTGCCCGATGCGGCGCAACGCCCGCACCGTGGGGCAGATTTGCCCCGCCAGAGGGCAAAAGAAAAAGCCATCACCACCAAGACCGCACCTCGCGATATTCGCGGCGTGACCCAAAGTCAGCGCTGGACGCGCACCGCCGCAAATGAAACCACGCGCAGTGTGACTACCCAAGCGCAGATGCAGACCCATACGCAAAAAATACGATTTGCCGCGCAAAAGGTTGCGAGCGGCACAGGCAGAACAACGGTGGCGGTATGCTCGGCTATCCGGCATTTTCTCGCCAGCTTGCACAGCCTAGTTGTGGCCATCGCCACAGGCATCAGTGTGGCGCTTAGTATTATTATCGTAATCAGCCTTGTGGCATTTGTCTCCGGTTCGGCTTACGGCATCTTTTTTGCCGCAAATGCCCCCAGCGCAGATACAATCACTGTCCAAGAAGCGGTAGAAACACTGACGGCAGAATACCGTGACCGACTGGAAGAAATCACCGACACCGTACAGCACGACCGCCAAGACATTACGGCCAACGATGATGTGTACTTCATCCGTTGGCAGGATGTCCTGGCGGTCTTTTCTTCGTATGTGGCGGGCAGCGAACAAGGCGCACCCGTTGCGGCACTGACGGAAGAACAGGTGGACAAGCTGCGGGAAACTATGTGGGCAATGAACGCAGTGGACTATTCCACCCACCCGGAGACGACTACCATAGACACTACCGATGAGGATGGCAACCCGACTACTACAGAAATCACCGAAACCGTCCTTGTAATCGAACTGACCCACAAAACACCCGACGAGATGGCGACAGACTACCACTTTACCACCCGACAGAACACCTATCTGCAACTCCTGCAGGACCCGCAGTACGAGGAACTATGGGCGGAATTGCTCGGCGGCTTTGAGCAGGGCGGGGGAGAAGTCATGTCTCCTGATGGTACACGCGCCCCAACAGGCACCCTGCAATGGCCGCTGCCGGTTGCGGGTACGATTACCTCGCAGTTCGGTCACCGCGTGGACCCCATCACCGGCGAAGTCAGCTCCCACACCGGCACCGACATCGCCTGTGCTGAGGGTACGCCGATCCTCGCCGCCGCAGACGGTATCGTCACCGTTGCCAACGGTCTTGACAGCTGGGGCGGCAGATACGGTTACTACATCCAAATCGACCACGGCGGCGGGCTGGAAACACTGTACGCCCACTGTTCGTCCATCTGCGTCACCACCGGTCAGCAGGTGCAGGCGGGAGAGGTTATCGGATATGTCGGGCATACCGGGCGGGTGACGGGGAGTCATTTGCATTTAGAGGTACATGTAAACGGAAGCAGGACAGACGCAATGAGGTATTTCGGAATGTAAATTGTAAAGAAAAACATGTGAATTTTTGAACGAGTGTCCATGCTGCGGTTGAATCACCGGATTGGTATGCAACAATGCCTTGATAAATTTCCGGGGCCATTTTCTTCTATCACCCCGAAGGGTAAGGAGAAAACAGCGGACGGTTTGTAAACGTAAGAAAAAAGAAATTAAATTATAGCAGTAAGACTTTGAAAATCGCCATTTGAAAAGCATCCACACAACGCCGCTATAATGCCAAGTAGAATGATTCGGCGATGCTGCTACTGCTTTGCTTATTGCTGCTCGGAAAAATAGAGTCCCAGGTTTTCCTCGATGCGCTGGACGGCGGTGTCCAGGTCGATCTCGTTGCCGTAGTAGTCAAACGCAGCCTCATGCGTTACATCATAAATCGTGGCAGAGCTGACGGACGGCGCGCCCAGCTCTTCGATCAGGGAATCCCAATCGCAGGTCAGCGGGTCGGCGGCGTAGGTCTGCTCCCCGTCCGCGATGGTCTGCGCCAGATAGGCGTTTTCCACATCCCGCTGTACCGAGAAGCCCTTGTAGAGGGAATTCAACTGCACAACGGGGTCTGTCAGCATGATTTGGACAAAAGCTTTTGCCAGTGTGGGGTTGGCGGCGTTAGCCGGGATGGAAACGATCTCTTTGGCCTCAAAGCCGCTGCCGGGCAGCGGCCGGATGGCAACGGCGGGGTAGCTCCAAAACAGCTTCAGCGCGTCGGAACGGCTGCTTACAACGCCGGTACCGCAGGGGTAACTCCCCTCGGCCACCTTGATCAGGCTCATGGCAAACTCCGACTGGGCCACGCTCTGTCCGTTGCCGCTGGCCATCACATACTCGTTGGTTTGGGCGGTGATCTGCTGGCCATCGATCATCTCTCTGGTGGATTGCAGGAATGCGCGCAGCGCGTCCTCGTCAATGCGCTTCTCCTCCGGGAAGAGCCCGGCGCTGGAGGCAATATAGAAGGAATCAAAAATATCCTCGTAGGAGGTGTTAAAAATCAGGCTTTGCTCCTGATAGAGCGCGGCCAGCGACGCCAGCGAGGCGTAGTCATCCACGTTGATCTCGCTGCTGCCGCTTACAAAAACCGGCACGCGGAACACCGACGGATAGGCGTAGGGCCTGCCGTCCAGCGAGTAGGCGGTCAGGATGTTTTCATAGTATCCGTCCATCGAAACAACACCATCCAGCGACGCCAGCACACCTTTCTCCATCAGCGAACGGATGGGCAGGCCGTCCAGAAAAAGCACGTCGGGCGCTTCACCGGCCAGCAGACGGGTGTTTAGATTCTTGATGATATCCTCGTCGGAAAGGGCCTGGCTGGTGGCATCGCGGCCAAATTCCAACTGAACGTCACAATCCGGGTACTGGTTGGCAAAGACCGCGGCGGCGCTGCGGATGACATCGCTGTCCTCCAGCGCCCAAATATACAGGCTTTGCGCTGCCTGTGTGGGCAGGGTGGCGTCCAACCGGATCAGGACAGTCAGCGGCGCGCCGTTCTGCAGGCAGGACACCAGGAAGGCGGCATCCCCCAGCGGGAGAATCTCATAGTCGGTGGTCTGCGGTGCGGCGTAGACAAAGCCTTTTTCCTGCACCATGGCCTGCTTGACCGAGGAACCAAAGCCCGCCTGAAAAACTCCGTCCATGGTGAGGAAAACGATCTGCTGGTTCTCGCCGTCCACCGCATAGGCGGCCACCTCCTGTGCCTCAGGAACAATCGCAAAGGAATCGGCCTTTTCACCGGAAGGAAGCGCATAGACATCCATCGTTCCGGCATTCCGGTTGCGCAGATACAGCCGGTTGCCCGATACCGCAAAGGTATAATCCACAACGCTGGGACGGATCGTGGCGGAAATATCCCCGCTCTGCCCGTCCACAATCTGCAGAACACAGCTTCCTGCGCCGTCCGCCAGGCAGACGACCGCATACCCCGGGGCGGCGGCAAAGTCGGTGATGTAGGGCGCGGTGCCGCCGGCAGGTGGCGTATCCGTCAACACTGTGCGGACGCTTCCCTGCGAATCGACGCGGTAGAGCGTCAACGCGCCGCCGGTCTCGGCGGCGGCCACCCACCACCGGCCGCTGCCGCCGTAACAGGCGGTCAGCGTTTCCACCTGCGTTTTGTCCAGCCCGTCCAGAAAGGCTTGTACGGTGGAGGAATCGATGGTTTCCCAGCCATCCCCCGTCCAGGAAAACGCCGCTGCGGTGTTTTGGGCGTCATTATACAGCGATAACGTGGGAACGCCGTCCAGCATCTGTAGCTTGGCGGGAGCGAAGCCGCTGTCCACCGCGGGGGTGACCTCCGTCTGGGTGTATTTTCCCGTGGCGTACTTCGTTTGGGAGGCCGTTCCCGGCTCCTCGGTTGAAGGAGCGGCGGAACACCCTGCCAGCGCCAGCAGCAAAGCCATGAGGGCGGCCAGCGGCGCAAGCCGTGATCGAATTCGGTTCATACAAATTCCTCCTGACGGGGCGGCGGCGCAGGCGGCCGCTGCCCTGGCAATTTTGGTAATACCACTGTACCACACAAAACCTGAAAAAATCCTGAATGCGCCTGCGGCTCTTTCCGGCCTTGGTTGCGCTCCGGGAGAATTTGTGCTATAAATTAAATGATCTGCCGCTTTTGATACGGCCTGCGAGATATGCCCCGGGAGGTAGAATACATGAACTTGCTAGTGATCGAAGATGACCGGAAACTGAACCGGATGCTGTGCGAAATCCTTGAAAAAGAGGGCTACACGGTGAAAGCCTGCACCGACGGGGAGGAAGGCGCTTACTATCTGCAGCAGAACGCCTACGACCTGGCGCTGGTGGACTGGATGCTCCCCGGCGAAAGCGGGCCGGACATCCTGCGGGAAAGCCGCCGCAAGGGGATCATGACGCCGGTGGTGATGCTGACGGCGCTGACCGCCGTGGAAAACAAGGTGACCTGCCTGGATGCCGGCGCCGACGACTATCTGGGTAAACCCTTTGACAGCCGGGAGCTGTTGGCCCGTGTCCGGGCCAACCTGCGGCGGCAGGCCCCCATCGAGGAGCTGGTGGTGCTGCGGTACGGGGATCTGGTGTACGACACCAAGGCGCTGCTGCTGGCCTGTGGCCGGGAGGAGATCGCGGTCTCCAAAAAGCTGGGCCTTATGATTGAACTGTTTATGAAAAGCAAGGGTCAGGCGCTGGCACGAGCCACCCTGTTTGCCCGCGTATGGGGCGCGGACGCCGACGTGGAGGAGGCCATTCTGGACAATTACATCGGCTTTTTCCGCCGGCGGCTGGCCCAGATCCACTCCAAAATGAGCCTGCGGACCGTTCGAGGTGTTGGGTATGCCCTTGTGGAAGAAAAAGAAGGCCGCTGAACCGGCCGCGCCGTTGGACGTTCTGCGGTGGAAGATCGTAGCGGTGAACATCCTGTTTGCCGCCATGGTGGTGGCTACCCTCTGTTTCGTGGCCGCCCGGCAGGGAAAGAACGCCCTGGAGGAGAAGCATAGGCTGGCCTTCGCCTCCCTCTGTTCCGCCCTGGAACAGCCGATCCTGGAGACACAGACCATCGACCATAAGGCGATCTACAGCAGCGCGGTGGAAAACCGCCTGGTGCCCGCCTTATTCGAGAAGGGAGCCCCCATCGAGAATCCCTACCTGCAGGGCGATGATGCCGCACCGCTGCTCACTCTCAGCGAACCAATGCTGGAAGAGGCGCGGCAAAGCGTGGATGGGCAGAACGGCCTGTGGGCCAAAACGGTTGTCCGGCAGGCATACACCCTGCGGGACGGGAGTGCCCTCTGGTTTGCGGAATACTGTGCAATCCCCACGGCCAGTGGGAATTGGATCGAGATGTACCTGTTTCAGGATGCCGCGACCTTCCGGCAGGAATGGGGCAGGATGCAACTGTTGTACGTAGCGGTGGCGGCGGGCGGCGTGCTGGCTTTGGGGGCGCTGGCCTTTGCGCTGACCGGCTGGGCCATGCAGCCCGCCCGGCGGGCCGAGCGGATGGAGAGGGAGTTTTTGGCGGCGGCCAGCCACGAGTTGAAAAGCCCGCTGGCAGTGATCATCACCAGCGCCGAACTGCTGCCTTCCGGCGGCGAGGAGGCAAAATACCGCGCCAACATTCTGTCAGAAGCGCACCGGATGGCGCAGCTGGTGCAGGAGCTTCTATCCCTTTCCCGTCTGGAGACCGCTGCCCGTCAGATCATGCCGGCAAAGCTGGACACCGAGGCCTTTCTCTGGGAAGTTTACGAGACATGGCAGCCGGTGGCGGCAAAGGCCGGTGACCGGCTGACCCTCCGCCTGCCGGACGGCGCGCTGCCGCCCATTCGGGCAGACGAGGACGCGCTGAAGCAGGTGATGGCCATTCTGTTGTCCAACGCCGTTCAGCACACCCCCAGCGGTACGCAGATCGAACTTTCCGCCGTGGCGGCGGGGCGAACGGTCTGCCTGTCGGTGGCCGATACGGGGCCGGGCATTGCGGATAAGGAACGGGCTTTCCAAAAGTTTTATCGCGCAGACCCGCAAACCGGCGATGCCAGCCTGGGTCTGGGCCTGAGCATCGCGCAGAAGCTTGTGGCGCTGCATCACGGCAGCATCACGATCCGGGATACGCCGGGCGGCGGCGCTACGCTGCAGGTCACGATCCCACAGGCGTGATATTGGCAGAATCCACAACCGTTTGTCGCATCATTGTAAAAAGTGCTGTGAGAGCCTTTTGGTTTTCTCACAGCACTTTTTGTGTACATACCGAACAAGAAATCACTCGTCGGCATCGTCGATTTTCGATGAAAGAAACGCGCGTTTTCGCTCGAATGAGCACTTTGATATGAAATCCGTGCTATAACAAGGGCAATTTACGGAATAGGATGTGAATCGCCAATATGCAGATAGTAGAATTAGAAATGGTTCCTCTTTCTCTTCGACCGGTATTGCAGCGACTTTATGATATGAAAACTACGCAGTCTGCTCTGCGTGAAGGAGTACTGTTTTCCACCAAGAGAAACAACTACTACTATGATACAGGCACCGGAAAGGTAATTGTGTTGGACGATGATACCAGCTACATTTTCCGCGTATTGTTTGACCCCACGTTGAGCGCCGAAACATTTTTGATATCACTGACAAAAGTCGATCCTAATGCAGTGAAAAACCTCCTACAGACAATTGACGCAGAGCGCTTGTTCCAGCGACCGCCGCTTTTGAGCATGGGAAAAGAAATTGCGGCGGGTGTAACCGATACGGAGCAGAAAGTTGAACAAATCATTCTTGAAGTGACGGAGCAATGTAATTTCCGCTGCAAATACTGCGTCTACTCAGAGGATTTCTCAGGGAACCGTGATTTTGGGAATCGGCGGATGCCGACAGAAATTGCCTTTAAGGCAATTGATTGGGCGTTGGAAAACAGCGGCGCTAAACTGGCAATTACTTTCTACGGCGGCGAGCCGTTGCTCAACTTTAAGCTGATGAAAGCTGTGATTGAGAGGTCTCAGGCCAAGAGAGGGAACAAAGAGATTGTTTATAGCTTTACTTCCAATATGTCGCTCATGACACGCGAAATCGCCACCTATCTGGCTCAAGTTCCGAACTTATATATTATGGCCAGTATCGACGGCCCACGCACTGTCCACGACGCATATCGTGTGTACGCAAATGATGCCCCCACGTTTGAAGACAGCATTGGCGGTCTTCGAATTTTGGCGGATGCCTACGCAGGTTCCCACATGCCGGTTAATATAAACGCTGTGTTGACACCTCCATTTGGGTTTGAAAAGTTGGAGCAGGTAAATGCATACTTCGAATCGCTGGACTGGCTTCCGGCAACCTGCCATGTAAATATTACTTATCCATCGTATGGAACTTGTCCTGGCTTGGATGAGTATTACGACAAAATCACCGGCAATCCCAAGTATGCTCTTCATGGTATGTGCAACCCCCTTATGATATGGCAACAGCGCAAGGCAGAAACCGACGGGCTTGACGCCTACAAAGCCAGAAACATATATTACCATTCGATCTTTGACGACTTGGTTAAAATCAACAATCGCATTATCGTTGATGAACCTACACTGCGCCGGGGATTAAATGGATGCTGCGTGCCAGGAAAGAAAAGACTGTATGTCACGGCAACCGGAGAATATAAAGCCTGCGAACGGATCGGCTCCAGCCCTTCGATTGGTAATGTGGACGAAGGTGTTGATCGAGAACTGATCGTGAAAAAGTATGTTGAGGAATTTGCGGCGCAGTCAAAAGACATCTGCGATAAGTGTTGGGCTTACAATCTGTGCAGGGTATGCTATGCAGGCGTTTGCAATGAAAACGGGTTGGATATGGGGCTGAAAAACGAGGCATGCCGCGCTTCAAGGTCAGTTGCACTAAATAATCTGGCTCTCTACCATGAACTGATGGAAGAAAATCCAGAAGCGCTCAACTGCTTAAAAGATGCAGTGATTGAGTAACTGCGGTACAATAGGCATTTTGCCTGTTTGTATAGATTCTAAGAGAGAGGAGGAGCTATTATGAGCGTCGTAGATCCCATCTTTGGTCGTACTGCAGTTAATGCGGCGAGCAGCTGCGGCTGCACTTGCACGCAAACTACCCCGACTGCGCCCAGCTTCAATAGCGTTTGGACTGGCCAGCGCGATTCTGGCGGTGGTTGCGCTTGCACCTGCAACACCACGATCGAGTACAACCTGTCCATCAACTACGATGGCGCCCACAACGCGGTTTCGTAATTCATCATTACATCGCGTCCAATCAACGGAAGGAGGGAAAGCTATCCGGCTTTCCCTCCTTCTGGTGTCAGAAAAATGATCGAGGAATGTATCCATGGAAAAAAGTACGTTATCTATTAAAGAGACGCTTTCCATCACATTTAGAACTCTAAAAATACTTTTTCATGCAGCTCCAGGGGGGATTGCTTTTTTAGGGATCCTTAGCACAATAGCGGGCGTATGCCCTTTTCTAACCCTGATACTGTCCAGAGCTTTTCTGGATAGCCTGGCAAGAGCGTGTGGCCAGCAGGCGTTTGAAATGGAAATCATCTGGCTTTTGTTTTTCCTTTTCTTAACAAACATGATGCTGTCTGTTGTGAATAACCTCAGTATCTTACTAAAAAGTGATGTGAGTGGTCGGATATCTTTATTGGTGAACGCACAGGTGTTAGAAAAATGTGTTCACTTGCCGATGAGTCAGTATGATAATGAAACAACTTATAATCGAATCCGCTTCACTTCAGAACAAACGTCGATCCGTTGTACAAACTTAATCAACACCTTTTTCTCGATCGTGCAATGCTTAATTTCTTTTGCGAGCGTGGTATGCGTACTTGTTTCATTTAATGGCATTATTGTAATTGCCAGTGTGGTGGCCAGCATTCCTCTTTTTTTCGTCAATAAGTATGTGAGCAGTTTTTGGTATAAGATATCGGTCGGACGGGTAGAAAAACAACGCTATTCCGATGTTCTCCGCGATCTCATGCTGCGCAATGACAATATAAAAGAATTAAAACTTTTTGGCTCTCTATCGTATTTGAAAAGCCGCATTTTGAATCAGCAAACAGATTTTTTTCGTGAAGATCAGATGAACCGCAAAAAATTTTGCAAAATTGATACGGCCCAAAAAGCCGCCAATGATTTCGTGATTTTGCTGCTTAAGCTTTGGATCATTATTTTGGGGATTAAGCAACGGGCTACGCTTGGTACGATCAACTTGTACACAAGCTCCTTGGATCAAATACAAAGCGCCATTTTCTCGTTTTGCACCCAATTGAATACTTTCTATGAGCAGGCACTTTATTTGGAATCACTGTTTGATTTATTTGATATGCAGACGGAAGACGAAAACTGCGGAACGCCATTGACGGAACCAATTCGCACGATAGAATTTCGGCACGTTTACTTTTCCTACCCTGCTACCAATGTATATGCCTTGAAGAATGTAAGCTTCGTCCTGGATGACCGGCACACTTATGCCCTTATCGGCCTAAACGGCAGTGGAAAGACAACCCTGCTAAAACTGTTAATGAAGTTATATAAGCCAACACTAGGAACCATATTGATCAACGGACAAGATATCGAAGAGATTGATACAGCCGGTTTGCGAAAAAGGATATCAGCAATATTTCAAGATTTTATTAAGTATCCGTTTACTGCGGAAGAAAATATAACGATCAGTGATTTGGAAAATGCCAACGATCTTCACCGTCTTTCAAAAGTGATTGATGATGCCGGGGCAGCAGAAGTGATCGATGGGTTACCACACCGCTTACAAACCCAACTCCAAAAGGGGTGGAATGGGGGAACAGAACTCTCACAAGGACAATGGCAAAAAATTGCAATTGCCCGGTGCCTTTTTAAGCAAAGTGATGTGTACCTGTTTGATGAACCTTTTTCGGCGTTAGATGCTATTTCAGAGCAGCACATTATTAAGCGGCTTAACTTGAAAACAAAAATGTCTATTACCATTTTTATAACACATCGATACTCCAGCCTTCGATTGGCGGATTTCATTCTGGTATTAAAAGATGGCGAATTAGTCGAATCCGGTTCCCATCAGGAACTGCAGAAAGCTGGGAAGTATTATTCAGAATTAATCAAAGCGCAGATCGAACCAATCGACCATTTGGCGCAATTGGATGAGACCTAAAAGCTGTTTTGGCAGAAAGGTATTCAGGTTTTTTTCAGGTTCCCTGTGCTACAGTGTAGGCAGGGAGGTGAAGGCGATGAAACGGCCAAAGGTCACTGGCCTGCGCCAGAGGGAGAGCTGGCAGGCACTGCCTTTTCTGCTGCCCAGCCTGTTGGGGCTGTGCCTGTTCTATCTGTTCCCACTGGCCGAAACGGTTCGGGCCAGCTTTATGGACCCGCTGCGCAGCCGGGCCGTCGGGTGGGGGAACTACCGGGCGCTCTTTCAAAATACTGCGTTCCGTCTGGCTGTCCGCAACACCTGCCGCTTTCTCTGCATCTGCATCCCGGCGCTGCTGGCCGTCAGCCTGCTCTGTGCGGTGCTGCTTGGCGCGGCAAAACGGCGGGCGGTCTTTTTCAAAAGCGTCCTCCTGCTCCCCTATGCGATCCCTGTTGCCAGCATCGTTGTGTTATGGAGGGCGCTTTTCTCCGGCAAGGGGCTGGTCAACGGCTTGCTGGTGGGGCTGGGGTGCCGGCCCGTGGACTTTATGGGCAGCAGCGCGGCCTTTTGGGTGCTGATTTTCACCTACCTTTGGCGAAATAACGGGTACGATATGCTGCTGTGGCTGGCGGGTCTGGAGACCATCCCCCGGCCCTTGTATGAAGCGGCAGCGGTGGATGGAGCCACCCCTTTTCAGACCTTTGTCTTTATCACGCTGCCCAATCTGCTGCCAACGGTGGTGCTGACCACCATACTGAGCCTGGTCAACTCCTTTAAGGTCTTTCGGGAGGCCTACTTGGTGGCAGGCAACTACCCGCAGGAAAGCATATATCTGCTGCAGCACCTCTTCAACAACTGGTTCCTGTCGCTGGACATCGGCAAGCTGTCTGCCGCCGCCGTGCTGCTGGCGCTGGGGCTTGGCTGCGTCGTGTATCTACTGTATCACTTTTGGGGTGGTGGGCAGGAATGAGAAAAAAGGAGCCTCTTTTGCCGGTGCTGATCCTTGGCCTGCTGGCCTTCACCGTCCTTTGGCCGCTGTGGTTTACCGTCGACGGTGCGCTGATGGCGTCGGACGAATTGACAGCCGCCCTGGGGCCGGCCCTGTTGGACACAGCAGACGGCGGGTATGCGGTGTGGACAATCCTGCCTTCCTGGCCGACGCTCCAACCGCTGGCGGAGCTGCTGCTGGACACCCCGCAGTTTTTTTCGACCTTCTGGAACACCTGCCTGCTGGCCTTTGCACAGATCGCCGGTCAGCTGGTGGTCGCCGCCCCCGCATCGTGGGCGTTTGCCAAGCTGCGCTTTGCGGGCAGGCGTTTCCTGCTGCTCGGGTACATTGCGCTGATGGTGCTGCCCTTTCAGGTACTGATGGTACCCAACTACCTGATCGCCACACGCCTTGGAATCTACGATACGCCGCTGTCCGTCATCCTGCCAGGGGTGTTTTCGGCGTTCCCGGTTTTTATCATGACCCGCAGCTTTCAGGATGTTCCCAATGAACTCCTCGAGGCGGCCAAGCTGGACGGCGCAACGGCCTGGCAGATCTTTTGGAAGATCGGCGTTCCGCTGGGATATGCCGGAATCTTTGCCGCCTTGGTGCTGAATTTTATCGAAGGGTGGAACGCGGTGGAGCAGCCGCTGCTCTTTCTGAAATCCCAATCCAACTGGCCGCTTTCCATGTATATGAACGATATTGTGACAGACAACCTGGGGATCGCCATGGCGGCCAGCCTGCTCTCGCTGATTCCGGCGATGCTGGTGTTCCTGTATGGGAAAACCTATCTGGAACTGGGCATCCAGGCCGGAGGCATCAAGGCATAAGGAAGGAGACATTTTCTGTGAAAATCGTCAGGGATTCTGCCGTTCGTCAGGAACCGGCGCAGCCGCAGGCCGTATCGCCGGAGGAAAACAGGTTTTCGATTCGCCCCCGGCAGATCGCGCTTTTCTTTTTGTGGATGCTGGCTTTTACGCTGCTTGCCCGTGGAACATCCGGCGCGCTGCTGCCAGAGGTGCAGCTCTCCACGCCGGCGCCCAATACCATCACCCAGAGCCTAACGGCGACAGGAACCATTCAGTGGGCGGCGGGCAGCCTGTTCTATCTGCCCGAAGGGCTGCTGGTGGAGGCGGTTTTTGTCTCGGAGGGGGAGGCTGTACAGGAAGGAGACAAAATAGCGGCCCTCCGCCGGGAGGATGTGGAACAGAAGCTGCGGAGCCTTCAGGCAGAACTTGCGCAGAAACAGACGGAATATGCCCGGCTTACCAAACCGGTGGCGGCGGACAGCTATGATCTGGAAAAAGCCCAGCAGGCCCTGCAGGCCGCCTACCAGGCAGCGGAGAACAGCGCGGCAGCCTGGGCGGAGAAAGAAGCGAACGCCGGCAGCGAGCGGGATGCCCTGCAGCGCGAACTGAACGAACGGCAGGAAAAGGCCGCCCAATATGCCCGCGAGATCGCAGAGAAGCAGGCACAGCGGGAGTTGCTGCAGCAGGAAGAATCGCCGGACGAGGAAATCATCAGCCGGATCGAAGCGGAGCTGACGCAGCTTACGGCAGAGGAAACGCAAAACCGGGAGGCACTGGCCGAAGCGGAAGCCCGGCTCAACGAGGCGGACGCAGCGCTGGAAAGCGTCCAAAGCCAACGGGAAGAAGCGGCTCGCACGGCTGCGCAGGCCGCCGAACAGGCGGAGCAGGCCCGAAACGACGCCCGGCACGCCTACGAGAAAAGCGTGGAAGCCGCCAGTGAAACAGCCGCCGCCAATGCGGCCAGTGCCACGGTTCTGGCGGAACAGATCCGGGAAATGGAAAGTAGCGTGGAGACGCTGAAAAAATTGGACGAGCAGGAGGGCGTCTTCTGTGCGCCGCAGACGGGTACCGTGGAATCTCTGCAGCTTATGCAGGGGCAGACCAGCGGCCAGGTGGGCGGGAGCATTTCCGACCCCGAAAGAGGGTATCAGATCCGATTTGCGCTGGAGGCCGAGGACGCGGTGCAGGATACCGCCGGCGTTACGGTGACGGTCATGCAGGGAGCAAAGTCCGAAAGCGTGAAAATCAATTCGTCCGTTTCTCAGCAGGATGGAGGCGTGGTGCTTTCCGCTGCGCTGACCGGGTCGGATTGGCAGGTGGGAAAAGCGGAACTCACAATCCGGCTTTCCGAGACGGAATATGACTGCTGCCTGCCGGTCAGCGCCCTTCACAGTGATAACGGCGGGGATTTCGTCTATTCGGTGGAGGAGCGCAACACTATTTTGGGGCTGCAAAACATCGTGCGCAAGGTTTATGTGGAGGTCGTGGAGCGCAACAACGAGCTGGCGGCCCTGCGGAATTATACGACCGGTGCGCCGGTGGTGGCCGCCACAACGAAGAGCTTGCAGGAGGGCGCACGTGTGCGTACAGCGGGATGAAGATTCGAAAGGCGGTGCTGCTTTTGGCATGCGCGGTTTCCTGGGGGATCGCTGTTTGGTTTGCGGGGAGGCTGTGGGCAGCCTATCCGCTGGTTTCGGTGCGCTCCGACGTGCCGGTCACGGGGCGGCAGCTGGAAGCGCTGCGGTCTGCTTTGCGGCAGGAGGATGGGGCGAGCGCGCTTGTTCCCGCTTTTTGGAGCCAGGCAGAGGGATCGGCGGAAAGCCGCTGGGAAACCTGCGGGATCACTGCCATTCTATATTGCGGCGAGTATGACGCGGTGTATCCTGCCGTGCTTCTGGAGGGGCGGTTCCCCGCTGCGCAGGAGAATGGCAAATGCGCGGTCTCAACCGCTGCCGCGTGGCAGCTCTGGGGCAGCGAGGACGTGCTGGGGCAGGAATTGGAGATAGAAGGAGACATCTACCGCGTGTGCGGGCTCTTTCGCAGCAGCGCCAGCCTGGCCCTGTGCGGGGAAAGCCTTGACCATGGCTTTTCCAACATCGAGTTTTGGGGCGGCTACGCTGCGCCGCCGGTGGAGACGGTGCAGCAGCTTTTGCGTGCGGCGGGGATCGCACAGCAGGTGACCCTCTATTTCCCTTTCCCCTGGATGGCCGCCCTGACGGCCTATGCCCTCTGCCCGGCGGGGCTGGTGCTGCTGGCCGTCGCCCGCACCCTGGGCGGCCGGGTGCGCAGGGGGTGCCCAAAGGAAACGTGCTGGTTTGTTTTGGGCGGCGCTTTTCTGTTTGCGCTCGTCCTGCCCGCCCTGCTACGGTTGCTCCCGCCCTGGATCACCCCCGCCCGGTGGAGCGACTTTTCCTACTGGGGCGGCTTGCTGCCCGCAGTGGGCAAAGCCATAGAAACCGGCTTTTCCCTGAACCCCTGTGCCAAGGATGTCCTCGCCAAATGGAACACGCTGGGGCTTCTCATTGCCGCAACGCTCGCCAATGCTGCGGCCGGAAAGCTGATGCTCAGCAGGCAGCAAAAAAACTCCACAAATTTATGAAACCAATCCACCTTATCTTACGGATAATATTTGTAAGATAAGGTGGATTTTTATGATAATCGCAGTTTGTGACCCGAAAGGGATTGCTATCGAAGCGATAAAGACGATATTGTACCATGATAAAGGACTTTCAGACCGTATCAGTCGTATTTATGAGTTTTGGAATATGGAACAGTTGCTGGATGCCAGCAGAGATAGTTCTTTCGACTGCATTGTTTTTCCCAATTACTGCAATTCCCACAATAGTGTAGTGTGCAGTTTATCCTGCGGATATAATCGGTTCCCGCTTGTTGAACATGATCCGAGGTACACTCTCATTGTACGGGATATTCTCTATTGGGAAACGGCACGTTCCCTTTGGACGCAGTACTTGAAGGCAATTCCTGGCAAGGAGGAAAAAGTAAAGAGAGCCATCAGAGGGATACTGGCGGACTACGAAAAGGAAGAACGTGACATCATCTATTTGGAAAGCAAAAACCATTGTGTCCTTGTCCATTTGGATGACATACGCCAAACGCCGGAAGGCTCTCCGTCGTTCTATGCTACATTGGACGAAGCGGAACATGAATTTGCTTCATCTGCATTCTTACGAATCCATAAAAGTTACCTTATAAACGGCGATCATATTCTACAAATGTCTAATTACAAGGTCCTTCTGGATACAGGAATGACATTGAAAGGATCAAGGAAATATTTCAGCAAGGCAAAATTGGAATTTTACCGAGGCCGTTAACTATATGGCAAAGCATAAGTATTCGAACTTCAAGAGGCTATTCATCAAATGATTCAAGCAGAAGCTTCCACGCACGGTGAATTCGACTTTTCACGGTGGCTTCACTGGTTTTTGTCATTTCTGAAATTTCTTTAATTGAATAGCCTTTAACGCGAAGCGTAAGCGCTTGCCGATATATAATTGGCATTGAAGAAAGAATTGAAACGTAATGGCTTACACTTTTGAGCAATCTTACTATTTTCGTCCGTATCGCGGCAACAGCAGTTTTTGGCTGAACCGCTATGGCAATGGCAGCATCGCATCTCACCAGAAGGCTACGCTGTATACGGCAGCAGGTTCTGCTGATCAGCGCCTTAAAGTTCACAAGGTTAGCGGTGGTTGCCAGCTGCTTTCTGACCTCAACAATGCGTATGGTCTGAACATTTACGGAACCAAAGCAGGGAGTGTTTGTGACTTCTATCCGGTCTCTGGCAACTTTAACGATGCTTTGATTGACCTTTTGACCGTTGACGCAGCTAATAATCTGTACCGCATCAAGATGATCAACCACAACCTGTACCTGACTCCGGCATCCAATTCGAGCGGTGCTGCTCTGACATGGGAAAATGCGTCCAATGCAGACAATCAGATTTGGCAGCTTTGCGCGTCCCAGTCCAGCGGTGGCGGCAGTACGGGTGGCAGTACCACCATTACGATGCCCGTAAATGCAAACCAGAATTATTCCGGAAATAGTTCTTGGATTATCAATTATGGCTGTGCGGTTTGCTGTGGTGTGGACTTGGCATCGTGGAAGAAAAATAAGAGTTACACCATTTCTGATTTTGCGAACTACTATGATGAGGCCAATGGCTACTACTGGACTGGTCCGGATAACTTCTCTTGCAGCGATGCCATTTCTCTGGCAAGCCTGAATGAGGCACAAACGATTGAGAAGATTCGCTCCTATGTCAAGAATCATATTCCGGTTGCCTGTCATGCAGTTGGCTCTGGTAGTCGTCAGCACTGGTTCGTTGCATATGAACTGACTGGTGAAAGTGGCGGCACTTGGGCAACTGCAGGCATTAAGGTCCTTGATCCGTACAATAGCAATTCTGGTTCTACGGAGGGCCGTCGGGTCACTATTCTTGAAGCTATGCAGACTAGCCATGTGACGCTGGGCGTAGATCGTATCCGTATTCCTAACTAAAGCCTAAATACAAATAGGTAGAAAACTCCCCGCTTGTAGGTGGAACACCTAACAAGCGGGGAGTTTTTGCGTAGAAATATTTAGAGAAGCGTCATTAAATCGGCGCTTTGAACGATATTTAGTGTATAAAAGAATAGTAGGGCATATTATATGCACATTTTCTATCTCTTGCAAGTGCCATCTTGACACCAAGGCATAGTACTTAATTTGTATTGATAACCATCATCGGTGTAGAGTGTCTCGCCATCGGCTCCGGTAAAAAGCTTGTTCATTGTCTCGTCAGGCAAAAAATGAGAATCTTCATCATCAAAGTGATTAAAGTTTACACAGAACCATCGGAAATCGGTAGACAAGGTATCGTTATACGACAAGAAGCATTGGATATAAAGATTGCGCCCATCGCTAAAGCAAATATCTCCAAATTGATCTGTGCCAGGGGTACCCACCCAAGGAATTCCATCTTTTGTTAAAGTGTAATGACCACTATCTCCATCTTCCTCAACATAACTTTTATAATCTAATTTTGCATAAGGAACGTCATAAATAGAATCATAGCGTGTAAGAGTATAAGTGTCGGGGGAAACCTGCGTGTCGGAAGGAGATTCGTTTGAGTCAGACGAAGATGTAGACGATGAAATTACATCAGGAGTTGCACTCGGAGAATCCGCTGTAGAGTCGCTGATAGAAATGTCCGAACGGTTGGAAATTTCTGGAGTTGATGGAACTTCAGAAGAATTACCCTCACTGGAAGAACTGCTCGTAGTTGCAGAAGATGATTCCTGATGATTGCCGTCAGTGAAAGTTTGAATGGAGCATGAACAAAGAGAAAGAACAAATAATGTACCAGCTAACAAATAAATCTTTTTTTTCATAATAAGCCTCCATACAGTCGTATGAGTTGAAAAAAATTAATAGAAGATACCAAGGTGCTCTTTCAAAACTATTTATGAAAAAGCGGAAAGAAACTTTAAAGAGAATTGTTGACAGCTATGACGTGACGCCAAAATAGCGTCTCAATTTTATGATTGCTGTCTTTTTACATTTGTTTATGGCCTGTCGAGACTTATTGTCTCTTGTGGCGATTTCTTGGATGCTATATTGACGGAAGTAATGGTCATAAATGACATGATACTCTTCGGTACTTAGCGCACGTTTAAGATCAAGCAGCAAGAGGTTATTGTATGTATCGGATTCGCTGAATGCAGTGTCAAACTGCAAAGGATCATAGTCAGTTTGGCTTTCAATCGAAACAGTGGGAAGCTGATGGCGCTTCGCCTTAGAAAGTGCGATATAATGATGATATATTGCCTTATTGATATAGCTAATGATAGCACCGTCTGTGCTTATAGTCAACTCATTGAGTTGTAAATTTTTGGCGAACGCTAGTAAGAAACATTGGAAATCCTGCAATGCATCCTCTGATTGCAGGAAGAATGCATATTTTCATAGTCGATTTTATCGAGTACAATGGTTTCCACATTTACATCTGACTTTGAAAGATCGAGATCTTCGATTTCGGTATCAGATTTCTTTTGGCGGGTACACTTGCGAACCATATCAACAGCTTTGTGATGGGTCAGAACTCTTAGAAATTGCGATAGTTCCTTTTCATTGTTGGCGCGTATACTATCTATAATCCGTATTATATCCAAAAAGGTTTCATGGACAGCATCTTCTGCCAAATAAGAATCTTGCAGGACACCTTTGGCAGTATAGAACATGAGCCCACGATATTTTGTGTAGATATGTTCAAATTTACTTATCTGCTCTTCGGTATCCAGCAGAGAAATATATAGTGCAAGCATCAATATTCCTTCTATAAAATGGGTTTATTCACTAAACGGAGTTGACTGTTGGAGAAACCAAGAAATAAAGCTCATCAAAAACTGTTGCTGTTGCGGAGTACAACTGTTGAGTTGACTGGCAAGCTCCTGAGAAAAGAAACTGGTAGAAGTGCTGGGTGCAGTGGATGGCAGTAAAGAATAAATAGGGCATTCCAGTGCGGCAGATAGTCTATATAAAAATTCGAGAGATGGACAAACTTGCCCGCGCTCAATACGGCTGATATATTGTGCAGATGTTTCGACATTTGCGGCTAGGGACTCCTGAGTCAAGTGCTTTTCTTTACGCCGACGGCGGATGTTTTGGCCGATGGAAATATAAATATCTTGCATAATAATCACCTCAAAATAAGGGTATCAGTTTCGAACACAATATTTGAGGGCTAAATAGTGCTATAAATAGACCCATGAGTGTTTATTATGGGCTTTTTTTATACAAAATAGGTCGTGAAAGAAACTTCATAGGGATAGAAATACAAGAAAAGAACTTGTAACCATTTCAAAACAGAAACCGTACATCTAGTAAAGAAAACAGGTCATGCGTTTATAGCAAACGCATGACCTGTTTTCTTTGGATATGAGCAGAGCAGAAAAATTTCAGAAAATTTTAGGATTGTGCGGGGGTTTTTAGCACAATCGGTAGTAGGCTGAATATAGAGCCAGCAGGAAGGAGGTGACTGAGTGATAGATACTCCGGCACGCCGCCGTGAAATCATTGAAATTTTATATTTCGCAGATGATTATGTCAAAATACGACCCTTGGCAGTGCGGTTTGGAGTATCTTACGCGACAATCCGAAATGATGTCGATGTATTATCACTGAGTTACCGCATATCGTCACAAACTGGACCGAATGGTGGAATTAAGTTGGAAACTAAAAGAAAAAACCTTAGATTCCTTGACCCGGATGAAACGGCGGCGTTATTGAGAATTATGTATATAGTTCCGGAAGAAGAACGCGTTTACATACGGTCAATCCTTCGAGACTTGGCTCTGATCGATGATAAATAGTCATCATCTTGCACCTTGACAACCGAATACCCAGCATAACAGGTACGTTACTTTCCCAGCAAGCCCCCGTGGGCGGTCCGGCAAACCAGAATTGCGGCGGGAAAGACCATAATGATACGCCAGCGGCCTCCAGCGTCAGAGGGGGTGACCGCGCTGCGGTTGGAATCAGTAAGATCGTGGCAGAGTCAGTGAACGGGTGTGCCAACGCCCTGCCTGTTGTGTTCCCGGTGTCAGGGGTGCGGGCGGCAAATGTGGCACACTTACTTAACTATCTACTTTTGCCGTTTAGGGCAAATCGTGGGCAGCAGGACCCCAAGCGCCTGCTGCCCATCATTTTGCTTTAAACGGGATGGAAAACAGAGGTGTGAAACCTATGCAAACCTATCCGACAGGCTATGCGGAATCCCACCGCATAGCCGAACAGATTTTCCGGGAGATTCTGCCCCGGCACGGTATGGCGGTACGCGAGGAGCAAATCGCGCTCTGTCATGAAGTCTTGGACACCCTATATAATAAAGAAATTTCCCTGTGTGAAGCAGGCGTAGGCATCGGCAAGACGCTGGCCTACCTTGTAGCTTGTATCCTGTGGCAGATGCACAGACCCAGCCAGCTGAAAATGCCTGTGGTAATTTCAACCTCCAGCGTTGCTTTGCAGGATGCCATCCTCAACGAGTATCTGCCCGACCTGTCTGCTGTTTTGCTGGCAGAGGGCATCATCACGAAACCAATCACAGCGGTAGTCCGCAAGGGCAAAGAACGCTTTGTCTGCGATGCCCGCCTTGCAGAGCGTCAAGCAAAAGCCATTTCCAAAGGTTCGCGGCAGAAAGGCAGCCTACGCATGGCCGAGAATGTTCTCGACTTAGACCACATTCCCGACCTATCAAGGTATGACCGCTGCCGGATCTGTGTGCCGCAGTCCTGCCCGCGCGATTGTTTTTTGCGCTTGGACTGCCGCTATCAGCAGTACCTGCGGGATTCCAGGAAGCCGGATATTCAAATCTGCAACCATAATTATCTGCTGGCCAACGCATCCCATCGGCTGGAAGAACGCCCGCTGCTGCTTCGGCAATACCAAGCATTGGTGGTGGACGAGGCACACAAGCTCCCAGATGCCGCGCGGCAGATGTACACGGAAACTTTGTCTGCGCAGGATATGGATGATCTGTGCAGTCTGTTGCAGCAGGCACATTTCAAAGGTTTGTCCAAGCGACTGCGGACGGTATTTTTCACGCTCTCTATTTCCTGCGCACCGAGCTTTGCCATGACGAAAAGAAAAATTAGCATACCGTTCGACCTTACGCCATTCCGCCAAGCGGCGATAGCCGACTGCATCAACCTTTTGCAGTATATCGGCAGTCAGCCGGATATGCCGCACTATCTGCAATATCGGCTGGCAGAAGCAGAAAGTCTGTTGCGCCTTTTTCTCTTGGATGTGCCGACGCGCATCCTGTACCTTGAGTTTTCCGCAGACGGCCAACTCACATTCTGCGCGGCCAGCAACCGCGTACCGCAGTTACTCCGCAGCGCCCTGTGGAATACCCGTGAGCCAACCATTCTGACCTCCGGCACGCTGACAGCAGCCGGAGATTTCGACCACACGAAACAGCTTTTGGGGCTGGCAGCATACGCTTCGCTGCGCTATTTCCGCGCAGGATCTCCGTTCAATTATAGGAAAAAATGTCTGCTGTATATCCCTGCACGGCGGGCGGCGGCTGTTCCCGAAAACCAGTACCTCGCAGACCAAATTGTGCGGCTCACTGCAGCTTGCCACGGTCACGCATTGGTGTTGTTCACATCCTACCGCCAGATGCGCAATGTTTACGACGCGTTGGTCGGGCGGCTGACGTTCCCTGTGTTCCAAGCCGGGCGCGGGCAGAATCGCAGTATCCAACAATTCAGGCAATCCGGCAACGGCGTACTGTTTGCGGCTGGCTCCTGCTGGGAGGGCATTGACTTTCCCGGCGATATGGTGTCACTGCTGATTATCGCAAAGCTGCCGTTCCCGATACCCGACCCGGTCAGCGACTACAAACGCCAGCAATATCCGAATCTGCGCGATTATATAAACGCCGAAATCATCCCCGAAATGCAGAAGAAACTGCGACAAGGCTTTGGACGTGCCATCCGCAC
>OMEA01000367.1_pt1 | contig 24029 bp, 27 predicted proteins | sample 1645321 | NCBI WGS metagenome assembly OMEA01 (sample SAMEA103958151, study PRJEB25191) | human gut metagenome
ATTCCTTTTTGAGAATCAATATTACCCTTCTCTAAGCCAATTACCCAAGGGGCCGTTTTATTTGTTTGTGTACGATTCAGAGACACAAGCATTATTAGCTCGCTCAAACAACTCGGTAGAGCTTCCTGACGATAAGAACCAGCTTCCTATTCTTGAGTTCCTGTTTAGCGGATTAACTGTAAACGCTAACCAGAAAATAAAGGTTTTCTTCTCAAGCAATGAATCAGCCTCCTTTGAAGGGAATGAAGAAATATTACAGGTTTCCTGTTTTAGTGATTCTACCCATGAGACGGAATACGGATATTTCCCGTATATGGATGTCCGCACAACTGTATTGAATTCCAAGATTGAATATGACGAAACCAAGCCTGTTTATCTGGATGTCATATCGGCAGTTGGTGAAACGACAACAGGTTATTGCTTTGGCGGGAATGATATAAATAATAATTATTCTTATTATCGTCCATCACCAGAAGGGGAAGGCTTTTTTTCCCAAAGCAAAATTGTGTTCAATGTTACAGGAGAAATTGAATCGCAAAAAGGGGAAGTCCCAAACGCTGGATTTGTTGGTAGCCCAACTTCGTTGACCAGTGTTTTCCCTAACTTCGTTTTCGGGCTTCACATCTTTTCAGAGTTTGTGTCGATGCCGATGGGGAATGCTAACAATTACGTCATCCCGGCAACCACCACCAAGATTAGCCAACTGCGCTATCAAGTATCACGGGATGAGGGCAACGACGTAACTCCTTCATCTTCATTTCTTAGTGACGACGGTCTGGCTTATGGTGCGCCAAGGATTCAGGCCACAGTTCAGGCATTGGACTATGATGCCCCGATAGCTATGGAAAAGAGCACTTCCATGTCGGTATCAACAAACTTGTCTAACGGGAGAGACCATATTGTATTGAGTGGACAAAGCTCTACAGATACAAGACTGTACTTTTCCTTAGATGATGCTAAAAAGGTGAACGTATTAGCGGCGTATATTCTGTATGATTCCACCATCATTAGCTGACACAGGCGGCCTAACCGCAGATGGTTTGTTGCCATTGATAGGCTTCCCCTCATGGATGTGGGGAAGCGACATTCTTAATGGTCAACTCTGGGGTGGAACAGAAATAGCAGAGCCAGCTTACAACGAAATTTGGACAGACCCTACGACTGGTGTTACGAATGCGCTCCTACCTTCGTTGACTGGATTGGAGCCAATGAACGGCCTGTATGATATTGATTATCAGATAGGTTATCCTGAAATGCCCCAGCCGCCGACATATAACCCTAACACAAGTTATTTATCATCAACGACTTCAATAGATACGTCAGCTGGGTTCGAGAAGTCTAGTCCCAACAAAATAGCATGGGATGACACGTTTGACCCGTTCGGCTTCAACTCTGCGACGCTTAAAGGATTTGGTAGTGTTCTTTCGGATGTGTCGTCTTCCTTGAGCAAGAAGAGGTCATATGCCAACTATGTCGCCAGTTATGAGAATCAGGCACAGGCGTTAAGGAATCAAGCCGAGTCGGCATACAGGATTGCCGGAATAAACATGTCTCGCCTTCGAGGGAATCAGGCGAAATACCTAGCCCAGCAAAGGGTGTCAGCAGTCAGGACAGGCTTCGCCCCGACTTCCGGTTCCATAGGCGCTGTACAACAGGCGACAATGAGCCAGTTCGAGCAACAAATAGCTGATGCTTGGGTGGAAGCGGAACAAAAGAGGCAGAACACAATGTATCAAGCAAGCGTTGCTGATTGGCGGGCAAGCGAAGCCCGGAAGGCTAGCAAGCGCTCATCCGGTGGATTCCTTGGCTCGCTACTTGGCTCTGGTGTGGGAGCTTATTTTGGAGGCCCCACCGGAATGGCGATAGGTTCTAAGATAGGTTCATCCATAGGAGGGTTATTTTAATCATGGCGACCAACGATACTAGAGACATAAGACTGGGTGTCAGTAGTGCGAACAAGGAGGGGTTGTTGCCTTCTCCTTCAAACCGTTATTTGCGCTCCTCTTACGATGCGGCCAGATATGTTCCTATTGGAAATGAGTTCGACAAAGAGAGTCGAGTAAAGGAGCTTGGAGACCTTGGAGAAGGACTCACAATGTGGTCGAAGGCGCAAGCGGAAGTCGAGACAACGAACGACAGTATTCAGTCACGGCGCATGCAGGCAGAGTACATGGAAGCTTCCACACAGGTTTTCAATCAGCTTCAAAAAGACCCCAGCACGATGAACAATCCTGCGGTTTGGCTGGACGCCTATACGGAGGAGATGACATCAAGGGTGGCAGAGATTAACAACAAGTATGCCAAATCGTTTTATGTTGGGCGCAATCAGATGTTGTCCAATGAAAGGCTCAACCTGTTGCTGAAAGAGGAGAAGAACAAGGTGGGCCTGATGGCGGCAGACAGAATATCAAAGATGGCCGCAGACGAAACTAATGCGGCGTTCAAGATTGCTGTGGCCAACAGGGATTTCGGGTTGGCTAGGGAGATAAATAAAAGCCCCTACCTAACACCTGCGGAAAAGATGTTGAATGAGAATGGAATTGTTCAAGCCCAGACACAAGACATCATCCAGCAGGAAACATTGAGGAATCCTTGGGGTGTGCTGGAAGAGGTGAACAGGGATGGCGCTGTACAGCGTCGTGAATTGACCTACGAGCAACAGCAGTACGCATTGAACCAAGCGCAGGGCCGGATAAGCATGATTCAAAAGCAATCGTATGACTCGCTCGTACAGAAGTTTTTGTTCAACCCGGAAGAGTTTGAGATGGATGTCGCCAAAAAGCTATTGGACACCAACCAGCTGACGACCCAGCAATATGTCAACCTCCTCAACATGAAGAAGACCATGAGCGCCAAGGTTGAGCCGACTCCAATGCAGTTTGCGGCCATGTCTAATTGGGCAGTCAAGCTTTCAGAGGATTATCACAAAGAGTCGCCAGAGGGACAGGCCAACATCCTCTCCCAAGCTGAACGGCTTCTTGAGCGGATGAATTTCAGCACCAGCGACAAGAACTCATTGCTCAAGCTTGTAACACAAAAGATTTCCCCGGAAACGTTCAATCAGGCTGACAAGTTGGTAGAGAAGTTTTGGGATAACGGCCAACTACCTCTGACCAAGACAGAGGATTACACCGGAACTCAAGGAGGAACTACTCCGATTTATTTGACGGAGGGAGAGTTTAATACGCAGTTCAAAGAGAGGAAGAACCAGTTTTTCTTAGACAAAAGCAGGACATACCTAGACCCGAAAACGGCAAAAGACAGGTATGCGGTAATGGAGTATGTGCCGGACTCGAACAATCTGTTCCTGCAAGAAAAGATAAAAAGCGAAGTTCGTTCCGTCCTTTCTGATAAGATTGCTGAATATAGGGCAGAACACAATGGGAAATCTCCTACCGGACAAGAGCTTTATGAGCTTGTTTTTTTCGCACAAGAAGAGGCGTTCTCCCGGAATAATATCAGCAGTATTGACCCATTATCTTCTGCCTCTGTTTATCCTTCTGGACAGCAAGACAGAGACGAAAGAAAGGCGACATTTATTCCGAACAACGTTAGAGTGTCGGCTATATCGAATAAAGCTTCTATAGATATTCCGACTAATGGTGCTTTTATTGTTTGGGCCGGAAGTAACTCTTTCATTACAAACGAGAAAGACTACTTGAGCATATATAAACGGGCCGGGGCGCCCCCTCAAGGATTTATCGTAGCAGATGAATCTTTCCTCCAAGCTCCACACAAAGATTTAATGGATGTGCAAGCTATGATTTCGGCCAAAGCGATAGCGGTGAAAGCTGGATTAGATGCACAAGGAGAGCAGGGAATTTATTGTGCATTGCTTTCCTATTGGAATAATTTATAAACAAATCATGGAAGAGCTTTCAGAACAACCCGAAGATTCTATCCTGTTGGATGAAATAAAGAAAATGAATTCGGGCCTCGCTTCTAATAAGGAGCAACCTGAAATAACAGAAGAGGATTTAGAAGCAAATCCTCAAGCTTACTCTTCTGAACAAATTGAAGGGGTTTTAAGAAACAAGAGAAGTATTCGCACAAAGCTTGACGATTATTTAAGGATGTCGTCTAGCTTGCTTCCTACTACTCCACGAGAAGCCTTAGATGCCGTAGGGACATTGCGTGAGGAACTGCAAGCAAATGGTATAGACCCGGAGTATGAGAGGTATCGTGAGAAGATAAAAAGAAACGAAGATATAGTTTATTCGGTTACTAGATATATCAATCCAACAACAGGCTTGTTTGGGGATGTTCCTGCACAAGATGTAACAAACAATAAGCTGGAAAAAATACTTAGTGTTGAGCAAATTAGGGATTTCAATAATGCCCCGCAGTTTATGCGAGACAAATATGTTTTCAATCGCATTGTTGAAAACTTTTTCCCGGAAGGGGAGATGGATAAAGGGTATGCACTAGAACTCCTGAAAAAGCATTATCAAACCGACTCAATGCACGGAGTTGTCAGCAAATACGCTCAAGAGCTTCAAAGGAACAAGGATGAGGAGACAGCATACAATGAAGCCTTTACCAGATTTTTCGATTCCTTTATAGAAACAGGAGGCGATTACCAGAAAGCAATCGACAGCTTGGAAGGCAATCTAAACCTGTATGCGGAAAACATTTTCAACCAAGAACCTGCGCTTAAATACATTTACCAGCGTGCGTATAACTCCGTCTCATGGATTAAAGATGAATACATAGAGAGCGGAGAGCTGGATTGGGACAAGATGGCAGACAGGTTGTTGAAGCTTGGGGAAGGAGAGACGTTCTCTCTAGCCATTCAGATGCTTCCCTACATGTTGCCCAAAGACGACAGGACTTGGCTCACCCAAGCCATAGACGACACCGCCTCTGATGTCTCCCGCTTTGCTAGGCTTATGGTTGACGGAGGAGGTGATAGCGCCCAAGCAGAACGCCTTGCGTTGGCTATCCAGCAGGAATATCGTCAGGGCCGAGACATGCCTACTTCGTGGCTAGGAATAGCGGCTAAGGTAGTAACAGACCAAGTTCCCAAGATAACGGCAGTAACAGGAAGTTCTCTTTTAGCTAGTGGTGGAGGCCCTGTATCTATGACCGCCACAGGTATGGCTGTCGGCTCAATGGTGTATGGTTCAACGGTAGGTCTTGAGGCATATAGGACGAATTCTTCTAGGGCAGGAGCATTGACATATGGTGTTACTGTTGGGGCCTTGGAAGGTCTCCTTGAAAACATAACTCTTGGTGCTGGTGCTTTGGCCACCAAGGGTATTAAGGTGGCAGAGGCAGGTAGGAAAATGGCCTCTGTTGTCGGAAGAGTTCCCGCTACCGTAAGAGGTGCGGCGGCTGGTGCTTTGTCTGAATATACCCAAGAAGTCATTGCTGACCCAATTTATGTTGGATTGGAGAATGTAATGCGCTCTGCGGGGTTTGAGCTTACCCAGCAAAACACCCTTAAAAACTGGTGGGAAACATTGGACTTCACATCCCCTGAACTATTGGGGGCTACAGCCATTCTTGGAGGCTCCATTGGTGCTGTTGGGGGCTATCAAGCTAACCACCTCATCAACCGAGTAGGAAGAAGCGCTTCGGCTCTTCAAGCTTATGGTGTACCCGAATCGGAAGCTGTGGCTATTGCCGAAATGCCAGACGGCAAGGAGCGCACAAACAGGCTTATATCGGCCCTTCGCAATAACCGGGTAAGCCCCGACGTGCAAATAACAAACCAGCAAGCGGGGATATTCCTGAACTTTTTAGCTAAGAATGCAGAGAGGTTTAAGGATGTTGAGCTGATGCCGGAGATATCCGACAACGGGGACGGAACCTTTAATATTGTTGAGAGAGACCCGGTAAGTGGAGCTGAAAAAGTAACCACAGTAACAGACGAAATCGCAGGGACGTTCATGTCTCAAGCGTTGCAGTCAAATCCGGGATTTATCAGGGCATTAAATATTTTCGCCCAAGAAGAGATAGAGTCAGGGGTGGGCAAGGAGACGAAGATAAAGAGCTATACTCCTGACGAACTCCGAGCAAAAATCCAATCCACAGAAGACAACAATGCAACTATAGCACGACTTAGGGCTTTGGCTGTAATTAACCAAGACCCGGAATTGTTGCAGAGTTTTCGTGATGGGAAAGTAAGTATTGAAGATGTAGCAAATGAGCTGGAAATTGTATCTGCATATAGAGATGGCACGATTGCTGTTGCGAGGGGTGAAGCGAATCCTCTCAATATTCTGGAAGAAATAATTCACGCCCGTGCAATATCCGACTTGGAGAGCGGCGTTATTTCTCGAAGCGTCATTGAAACACAGGTAAGGAATTACTTGGAGTTCTTGGGACGTAGTGCGGAAGAGATAGGGGATTTGAGCAATGACGTTGTGTTGCAGGAACATTTGGCGAATATGGGGAAGGCTTTGGCAACAACGCCGGAACTGTTTTCCGCAATGCCCGGCAATGTTCAAACAATCCTTGAGTGGCAGAAGGACGCTATAGCGGAAGTAGGAAATGTCTTTGCGGAAGGCGCTCTGATAAAAGAGGCCATTGAGCAGGGCATTGTCTCTCCCGATTTTGTCAAGTGGTCTAAATCTTTGGCGACTATGGCCGAACGTCGTGACGGTCAGGATATGGCAGAGCTTGTCAATGGTGCGACCGGAGAAAGCATTTTGCCAATGGGACAGAGCCTTCCTTCCGTGAGGAGGCGTGGAACCATTGATGTAACTCCTTCTGTAAGAACCATTAACGAAGCCATATCAAACATAGTCAATGGCGCATCGGAAAGGTCTATAGGCCAGCTCCATAAATTGCAGAGGAGCATGATAAAGCTTTCGGAAAGGTTTTCTCAAGGGAAGCTGACCGAACGAGGACAACAGAAAGCGTTACTGAATTCTGTTCTCTCTATCGCTAATGCAATGGCTTCTGGTAGCCGGAAGTTTATCTCCAACCAGCTTGCCGAAAGGCTTGCGAATCCCAAGAGCAACGAAGCGTTTAATGCGGACATGAAGACTGCATTGGATGCCACAGTAGCGGCCTTGAACGAAAGAGCGGAGGCGGCGAGCCGGAAGCAGTTGGAGCGCATTATTCAGGACGAGATAAACAGGAGGGTTGAGCAAGCGGACGCTAAAGCCAAGAAGGATTTCAACAGGGAAATGAAATTCCTCCGGGGTTTAATCTCCAAGGAAATAAGGAAAGACATCAAGGAGGAAAGAGCGGAGGCGGCGGCAGAGAAGAAGCTTGCCAGTAAGAGCATACAGAGCTTGCGAAGGCTTGCCGAGAATGCTTTTAAGGACACCAAGGGGCGCTCTCGTTCTTTGGACGCACAAGCCAGAGAGGAGACTATGGATGCCCTTGAGGTTATGGCTATGTCTCCTTCCGAAGTTGCAACCCAGCTTGAAGTCTTGGATAGCACCATAGATGAGCTTCAAAACCAGCCTGCCACAGAAGAACTTGCTCTGGAACTGGAAAATCTGGAAAACCAAAAGAATCTCCTTGAGGTGTTTGGTAGTGCGTTGTATCGGGAGAAGATGCCTAACGGAAGGTATAAGTATGCTCTCAATGCACAGCAACTTGCGGAAGCAGTTAAGACATTGAAGGAGCTACAGCGTGAAGGGCGACTCCGCAGGAAAAAGGTTAATGAACGTATTGAGCGCTTCTATAATGATTTTAACGCTAAAATCAATGAGCGAGTAGGAGGAGAGAAGAATCGTGATGCCCTTAGAAAAGCCGTAATGGAAAGGGACCAACGGGGAACGGGCTTTTTAGATAGAATCTTCACGCAATTCATGAGCCTTCAACAACTCCTCGAAGTGATGTCTTCCATGAAATCCTTTAAGGACATAGGGACATTCTTACAGAACAACGTCCAATTCGCAGAGCAACAGCGAGGGGTAGAAAAAGAAAAGGCTACGTCCAATGCGATTCGCATCATGCGTGGAATGATGGAGATTGCAGGGCAGAACTCTCCAAGGTATTTTGATGAGCTTTCTACAAAAACTATTCCCTTTATGGGGCATGAGCTAACCAAGTATGGCCTTGTAAAAGTCTATCAGACATTGAGAGAGAAGGATGGCTTGGATGTATTGAGAGAAAACCTTGGAGACAAGGGGATGGATTTCGGCAACTATCGTAAGTACCAACAGGAGTTGGAGGGCTTAAACAAGAGCCTTGATGATGGTGTTATTACTTCCGAAGAGTTTGAGTCCAAGCTGGAAGCCATTGAAGAAGAATACCTTGCGAGGAAGGAAAAAGATATTGCCAAGCTATTGGAATTGCTTGGGCCGGATGGGCTTTACCTTGCTGACGAGTTACAGAACCTGTATCGGGAAAAGGGCGAGAAGCTACGGGCGTTCATGGCAGAGAACTATGGCCAGACGGTTATCCTTGATGACTACTATACGCCCCGCAATATTGCCGCCTATAATACAATGCAAGAAGGGGATATGGATGCTTACAGTAAGGGACACGTCACAAGGACGGGCTTGCCCTCTTACGCAAAGCACCGGAACACTCCCTCTTCGGCGGCGCTCTCTCTGGAAATAAACCCTCTTGGGGAATATCTTCGTTATAGCTCTATCATGGAGGGGTGGATGACAGCTTCGGAACTGGTCAACTTCAACAACCGGGTATGGGCTAATCCCACCACGAACGCCCAGTTGCAGAAATTATTAGGCCCAGCCAATTTCGAGGCGGCAAACAAAGCCCTGTATTACTTCATCAACGAGGGGCGTGTGTATGCCCAAAAGAGCGTGTTGGCAGAGGTAATGGGGAAAGTGTTCCAAGTATTGGCTAAGACAAGGATTGCTTTCTCCTTGGCTTCTCTGGTGCGCTCTGGGGCGGCTTTGTTCAACCCTATCGTTGGTAGCAACTTCTCCATGATGGAAATTATCAAAGGCGTGGCAGAGGTGACAAGCGGGAACTATAAAGGTTTTACCCTTGAAGAGCTTCGTGACTTGGAGGCAATGAAGGAACGTAAGTACCGTGGATGGGAAGACCGTGTGCTTGCCGATAAGGCATTAAGCATTCCCCTAAAAAAACAAGCGCAATGGGGATATTGGCAGGAAGCGGGCATGAGCGGCCTTATGGCTTTTGACTGGTGGAGCATATCTTTTGTGAATCAGCTGACCTCCCACATGCTTGCTAATCGCGGTTTGTCGCATGAACAGATAAGATGGGAGCTTAACAAAAACATCTACCAGACGGCACAGCCTTTATCTACCTCCGCTAAGGCTATCCACTTGATAGGTGGAAGCTCATTTGAGCAAGCCCAGTTCCTTTTCTTGTCTGACGTGATGAACAAGTTCGGCCTAGTGATAATGCAAGGCAAAAAGGATGTTCCTTTCTGGGAGGCTTTTCAGGGAGCCTTTCGTGTTTATACTATTACCGCTCTTGCTAATGGTCTCTTCAACGGCTTGGCTACAGGTTTGTTTGGCGATAAAGACAAAGAGGACGACTTCATGAGCAACTTCTTATTGACTTCGGTATTGGGTCCGATTGTCTCTGTTCCTATGTTCGGCGGGTTTGCAGAGTGGTGCGCTTCCCTTATTAGCGGTGGTAAGCAATTCAGTCTGGGACGAGCCGATATGGCTGATTTATCCAAATCAATTCAAGGCTTAGTCAGAAGTATTGTGAAGACGTATGAGACTGTATCGGAAAAATGGGACAAGGAAGGTGCTTTGACTACCAATGATTACATTGATATGGTTTCCTATGTAGGCAAAAATATTGGGAGTGTCGCATCGGCTACCACAATATTTGGTACTTCTGGGCAGAGTATGACCAAAGCTCTAGAGATGGTAGGCGCATTGTCGAATGCCCTTTCTCAAGTGAAGACGACCGCTCAAAAGGCACTCCCGGAGCCAATCAACCCGCTTTATACGGAGAAGGAGGAAATGAAGGAAAGAGCGCGACAGCTCAAGAAAGCTAAGAGAGAAGCGAAGAGGGAGAACGGCGAGCGTTCGGCCACGTATAGAAAACTTTCTAGGGAATTAAGACAAATAAACAAACTACTCAAGATTAGAGGCTGGGAAGACTAGCCCACACCCTCAACCTAACCAATACTAACAATGGCAACAAAAAAAAGGTAAAAGCAGTAGAGCCGGAAGTGGTTTCCTCTGTTGAGCCAGAGGTGGCGGCAGTCCCCATGACAATGGCGGCGGCCACCCCTCGCTCCAACGGACAATCGACCAACGGCTTTGCTAAGGTAGAACAGGGGAAATCCTATGTTCTATCCGTCAATGCCCCTTCTGGTTCGGGAGAAGTCGAACTATTGGCGGCAGATAGTGATACACAAAGCGAGCCTGACATGTTTTCTCTTCTTTACACAAAAGTGGAGAACTCTATGCAGATTCCCTTTGTGGCTGTTTCTTCTTGGGTATATGTGCAAGCGGGAAATAGTAGCATTAACTGGCTTGTAACACCGGCAAATTTTAGTCTCGCCGTTTCCGGTGTGTCGTCCGGTGGCGGCGAAAGCTTTGACCCTACAGCTGACCAGAGCATCACAGGAGCTTGGACTTTCTCCAATATCTCCGTTCCTACCCCAACAGGAAATGGGAATGCTGTCAACAAAGGTTATGTAGATTCCAATTTTGTAACAACTTCTACCTCTCAAACAATTACAGGCGGCAAGACTTTTGCTGATGGGGGGACGCTTAAAGTTCCTATTCCGACCGCAAATAAACAATATGTTGATACGAGTGTTGTTACTGGAATAGACCAACTAGCTATCCGTTTTAGCTCTCTAACCAAGGCAGAATATGACGCTTTGAAAACGAAGAGCAATTCAACCATTTACTTTTTAACCGACCAGAATATGTGGCATATCGGTGACAAGGAGATTGTCACGTCTGATATGTCTGCGTAATAGTCCCATCTCCTGATTTCTGGGGATGGGGCATAACTCTTTTATAATCACAGCAATGTATTTAACCACACTTGAATTAGTAGCGGAATCCGCTTTTGAGACGAATGTTTTAAAGATTCCGGCCTCGGCTCCTTCTGGTATTTACGAATTAGAATTTCCGGGAGGTATTGCTTCGTATTCTTTTAATGTAATTGCGTTTGAAAACTATGATTCTCTAGCCAGCTCTAACCAATCTTTGCTAGAACTGGCTAATCCCCCACTAATAGTCACCAACGGGACGGCGACGGTTCTTGAGTGGATGTGGGATGATGTGGAATCAGCTTCTATGATAAGCATTCCTAATGGCTCCACTATCGCCTGTTTGAAGTGTTTCTTCTCTCACACTCAAGGGACGGAAACAAACTTGCTAAAACTAATGGGGCTGAATATATTTACATCCGGAATTTCTGTTAAAAAGGTAGTAGTAAGACAAATTGCCTGATTTTATTACTCGACATGAACAACACTTCATCCTAGTATACCAACAGTTGCTATTCCGGTAGCCACTGTATATATGTGTTTCAATGTCATAAAGACAGGGCCTCCGTTAAAAGCGGGGGTCCTGTTTTTTATGCGTGTTCGAGCAACTTGTAAGCTTTCCTTACAAGTTCGATGAACTGTAAAGAAAAACTTTACAGTTGACCAAGGGAACAGGATTTGGTCTAATGCTCTTGGAAGAATTCTTTTCTTCTTTCGTTGTGCATATTCGAGCGGAGCAGCTTCGGGGTTTTTTCTCATGTCTTACCCGAAGCTGCTCTTCTTTTTTGTCTTGAAACAGGCCTGATGTAAAAAATATGTGTTGTATGACACAACTATAATTAACTAATAACCATATACTTATGTCACACAATGTTCCGTTTCGAGCGTTTTCGATGTCAAACTTTAGGCTTGATTTTTTGAGGGGTGTTTCGTTAAAATCTTGTTCAAGGAACAGGGCGGTTAAGTTGATTGTCTTCCTTTGGCCGCTCCAAGGCTCAATCTCCCTCGTGGTTAGCAACAACCAAGTGTTTAGCAAATAACTTGGTTCTCTACAAGAAAAGAGTTCGGATATGGCAAGCATATCCTTCATGAATATCTTAGAATATTAAAGGTCTAAGCTGGTTAGAGAAACAAAGGGATTAGAAAATAAATGGTTTTAAAACAGTTCTAATTTGGAACACGTTGGTTAGATAAAGTATGTAAGAATAAACCATTTAATATTTAATTATCAGTTTTATTCCTTCGTTCGACTAACAGGTTGCATAGAGCGGCTAACAAGAGAGCCAAGTTCGAAGGTGTTAGCGAAACGATAACATAGACCACTTCGAAGTTATTAACTACCGTCTCCAACCACAAAGGACGTTACACCGTATATACGCGCGCGCGAATTTATAAGAGAGGAAAACAAAAACTTTTCTCTCTTTTGTATGACATTTTCAAAAAAAAAAAAACATTGATTACTCTCTCGTTGCTTATTAGTATTGCTACATCGTTCAAGAAATACACCATGTAGCTCCTAACGAAAAACAACCAATAACCAAAACTAATAAATAGTATGGAACGAAAAAAAATAAACGGAGAGGAATTTCCGAAAAGCCTGTTGAGAGGACTTATTGCCATGTTTGACAATAATCCTGTTAGGAGCGCCATGTTTGTGGTTGATTTTGAAGACTTGCGTAAGAAAGGTATTGATTTAAATCCTGATTGCAACGTCTGGTATAGAATCAGTCCTGACGTTATCGACTTAGTTGACGAATTGGAGATTTCCGAAGAGGGTAAAACAACCATTAAGAAGAAAATCTCCAATCTTATCGGAGTGCCTGTTTTTCATGTTGGTGAAATCGCTAAGACTGATTCGCTTATTGTGGCTGGTCTAGTCGAAGGCAAACTGATTGGCTTTGATAAAAAGTATTTCTATAAGATTAAATCCAAGCCTTACACGAAGAAGCTGAAAAAGGCGCTCTTCGTTTCCGCTTCTTGGGAAGAATTTATCAAACCTTTAATTTATACCATCAGAGGATTTGGGCTTGATAAGTGCGCTAGCTTCCCTAGTATTGAGGCGAAGCGTTCCGATGAAAAAGAAGATTAACCTTGCAGTCTTGAATAACTTTTTAACGTTCCTGAACAATGTTCATGAGCTAACCGAGCGAGGTTGGGTTCATGAGGCAACAGGGACAATGTATAAAAAGTGTTCAAAGCTTTTCGACACATTCAAAGAGTCCTATTCAGGCAATTCCCTAAGCCCCGATAAAGACATCGTTATGGAGGAGGTTTCCTTAACAGAGACGCCTAGTGATGACGAAGTGCTTGAGGTGCTTAGGGAAGAATGTGACGAGATTTGCGAATACCTTTACGATGTAGCCGGACAAGAATCATTTTTAGTTTCGCAAGTAGATGAAATTAAAACTGTTTTGAGTCAGCAACTATTTGTTGCTAGGAAGGTGTAGCAAAACCCTGCCATATGAGTTTATGAGCTAGGGTAAAAATCAACCCAAATCAAACAACTAATCATATAAAAGTAGGAAGTGTGGTATATACATGCGTTAGTAGTGCGGAGTTTTTGTTTGTATAGGAAAACAATGAATGTTATTTGTTCATGTATGAAGACAACTTACACGTTCGATACGCTAGTAGAAGCTGTTGCTGTTCAGGCGGGGTTAGATACTAGTGTTCCCGAAGACCACACCAAGGCGTGTGAGCTTGCCACATGGATGCTTGACGAAGGATATTCTTCTATCGTCCTGACTCATGCGGCAGAGTTTGCAGAGGAAAAGGGTGTTCCTGCCAAATGGATTGCCCTTGTCGGTGCCATCATTGGTGCTGTTATTGCCTTTTTCTGTACTACTGGTTGTGCCAACACATCCTTTACTTTGTCTGGTGAACAGGGCGGGCAGATTAGCTATAGCGTTGACGAAAACGGGAACCTCATTATCTCCGGCAAGCCTCCTGTCGTCCAAAAACTCAAGAAGTGACGTTAATGCCGACAACAAAAATTGCTTCTCTTCTTCAAGTTGTTAAGGATTATAAGGAGATTGTAATCCTGTTCGCTCCTTTGGTATGTTGCTTCTTTCTGTATCAGGACAACGTAAAAATGCGGCAGGACATGCTAAAGTTGCAACAAGACCAAGCTCATGCGACATTGAAGATTTCAGAAGCAATGGCTCAACAGGTAGAGCTTATTCGGCGCATTGATTATACTGTTACCTCTCTTCAAAACAAATGAATGTCATTATCGCTATCGACAAGCAAGATAAAGTTCTAACTAATATCGCATCAAACCTAGTAGAACTTCTGGATAAAGAGCTTCTAAATCCATCTCTGGACATAGTTCCTCTCACAAGGGATGTGAACCTGTTTATGTCTAACAGGTGGGACAATATGAAGGTTGATTTTATCTTGCGGTTGCGGACATCATACATCACTTCTAATCGCAGTACCTATCAGAAAATCGTCTCTTCAAATACTCAAGGGCCTTTTGGTTTCAGGCTTCTTCATACGTCGCATTCTTTGTTGGAAAAAGAGGGGTGGGGACAATACGGATTCAACCCCTGCACAGAGTTTAAGGGCCTCCCCGGCTGGATTGATTTCATGGATATTGAGCTTGCCAATATGGGCGACCCCAAAGATATTGCCGCTATCGGCGACGGAAAGGTTTTTGCTCAAAGCGCCGCTCAATGGATGAACAAGGCTGCCAACTGGTTACGGATTGGCAGGAAGAAAAAATAACTGTCAGCCAAAAAAGAAATCATCTATTTTCTCCAACTCCATTTTAGACAAGGGAGCCTGTTTGTGGTAAGCGGAAATCCCCGCCCGTCTTGTCCTTCGAGGGTTTATCAGGTTGAGAGGAATACATCTCTTGGTTTTAAAGTCTTTTCTGTATAGCTCTGCCCGGCGTCGAAAGTGTTTGCTGGCCGCTAAACAAAAGTCCATAGCCTTGATTTTATTCCCCCTTAAAGTGTCCTTGATGAACATGTTAGGCGTATAATGGTATCTCTTGAGGAGCTTCCTTAGTCTCACTCCTTTAGCATAACCTCCGAGAACGTTATAAAACTGTTTATCGGTAAGCTTGTTTATGTATAGCATGCCTATTATGCCAGCTGGAATTTTTTAGATGCCTCACGCTGAAACTCTGTGTAAGTTTCAGGATAGCATAAACAATGGCCTAAACGAGAGAGGACGTATGCATCCGCTTCGTTGTTGTTGGATGTATCTACATCCCAGCGTTTGTAAACATTGGTCATCACCAGCCCTTTCTCTGCAACACCTTTTCCTGTTGCGAATTTTTTTAGGGTAGTCGGTGGGTAAACCAAAATATTGGACAATCCTGCATCAAACAGGTTTTGTTTCACAACGCCGCCAAGTTCTCCTAGGTGGACGATTTTCCCAAACTGCGAGAAGGCATAATTCTCTATACATACCAGAACTTCGCTAGCGGGCCTGTAGGCCAATATTTGCTCTGCGGCGAGCTTTATATGGTTAGCGAACTCGGAGAGCCGTCTAGGCCCCTTGTGGGGGCTTGTGAGGGTATATCTGTAGCCGTCCAGCTTGATGTCTTGGTAAAGGACGGAAAGCCCTGTTGCCGTCAGGGATAAATCCAGCCCAACCCAACAACTGAAATCTCTAAAAACGTTGGCGATTACTTTGTCTTTTTCCATGATTTTTTCTCTGATACTGGGAATCTGAAATCGACAAGCTCAAATCGGGAGTCCTTTTGAGTCATCACTATCCCTCCATTGCGGCTTCTTTTCAGCACCACAACACCGAACACAGAGTTTTGTTCAAATTCTGTATCTGGATTTTTCTGAATTTCGCAAATGGCTTCCGCTGTTGTATGCAAAACCTCTGCTTCTGGCTCTTTTTTCCTAGGAGGTCGCCCCCTTTTAGTTGTCTTTTCCATATTCTAGTTCTTGTTTTGCCAACCTATACGCCTCACGCCCGTCTAGTCCGGGTGTTCTCATTTGGATTCCTACTGCTTTTTCAAGGCGGTTGAGGACAATCTTACCTTTTTGGTCTATGATAGCAAGAGGGTCTTTGTAGCCGCTAACGATAAGTATTCTCATGCAAAGGATGATAACGTCTGCACATTCAAACGCCATTTCCTTCTTGTTTTTGGCCGAAAGAAGTTCTTCTACCTCTTCCTCAAGATGTTTTTTGAGCTGTGGGACAGTCTCTTTAACACCTAAAAATTTACTGAAAACATTACATATTTGTTTGGCTATATTGTACACTCTAACCTTCCTTTCATATTGAAACAAATCCATGCTACGCATCATCTCCTTTCGTATTGCCAACTGGAAAGCTCTTCTTGGGTGATTGTTTTCGGATGATGTGTAACCTTGTTTAAGTTTTTATGCATAACTAAGGAAGAGACAAGAATATCGGTTGCGAATCTACTGATTCTTAAAAGAGTTTCTTCCTCCGAGAAACACGGGTCGAGTTGATAACCACACTTAGAACATTTAGGGATATATGCCTTCTTTCCAAAAGGATAGCCTTGTTTACCAAGGCCAGTACACACGATATCCTTAACAATGAAATACTCGTTATGACATATTGGGCATTTTGCGCTCATTTTTTAACTATCCTTTCTTTCTGTTTTTTTTCGACGATATAGCTTCCAAAGATTTTATTGAATTGTTCGTTCGATGCTTTTCTAGACTGCTTCCCGTTCACAATGTTTTGGTGTTTGTGAAAAGCCTTTTCCAGATCAGAGACTGAAACACTAACGGCTTTCATCATGTCCCTTAGAGGAATGACTTGCTGAACCCTAGATAACCCTTCGTTTTTAAAGCTACGAACCGTATTTCCTTCTTTTAAACCAAGGCCGTCAATCTCTTCGCCATTTTTCAGCAACTCATAACATGATTCTTCTATCTCTTTGGCCATCTTCGAGGCCAATTTAGCTGTAAAATATAGCTTAGAGCGTTCTTCTGGATTCATTTGTTTCAGCTTAGAAGAAAAAGCTGTAGCGGGGGTAGTGATTGTTTGCACCACCTCTAACGGCTTTTTGCATTCAGCAAAACCCTTGCAGTACCCGCAATAGCTGTTAGCTTGAGGAGGAAGGTCCTTTTTGGTGCGTTCGCATATCTCAATGACTTCTTTTTCTGCCTCTTTGATGTCTTCTTCGCTGTACCTCACAATTACAGGATAAGAAGTCACAAGAGGTTGAACAATGGCACAAGAGACTGATTTTATTTTGCAGTCCTGATAATTCCTTTCGATGTGTTGCTTGCAACATAGGGCCAACCCTCTAAGCTGGTGGTTTATTTGTGTGGACTCCGGCTCTAAAGGCCCTGTCTTGTAGTCGATAATCAATAAATGAAATCCCTCTTCGTCAGACTTGCCTAAAACCAAGTCGGGCTTCCCAGAAAAGAGTGCATTTTCCCCATCGAAAAAGAAACACCTTTCCTCCTTCATCAAATCCTCGAACTTGTCTTCTCCCGCCCAAATCGACGCAACTTCGGTCACGATTCTTTTGCATGCAAGCATGAGTTTCGTCTCTTCTTCGGTGAGTAGTATGTTTTGGTATGCAAGGTATTGATGAATCCTGTTGCCTCTTTCAGCCATTTCAGAGGTTGTCTCTACTCCTTCAATGTCATATCTCAATGAGTGCGGACATAACGCAAGACGTGCTAGGCTGGAACATGAAGGCAATCCTTGTCTTTCCGTATCTTTTGTTTTCATTATTGTTCGTGTGTGGTTAAAATATAAAGTATAGAATAATTGTCCAAAGGCCCGCCGAAATAAAGGCCCCTAACATAATACCCTCTGCTTCGGTATATTTGTATTTTTCAACAAATTCTTGTATTATTCTTATTATTATCATCTTCGTTTGGTTCCCATTCTACATACTCCTCATACTCATACATTGCACAATGCAAACAAGGTTGAAGATAAGGAGCAAGGTCACAGTATTTACAATTTAGGCAGCTTTTGATAGGTTTCCTTTTTTTTGAAAACTTTTGTGCAATTTTAGACAGTAGATGTTTAATCGTCTTCATCATGTTCTTTTCTTTCATACTCTATCATGGCTCTATCGATACTTTTTTTACAGCTCTGACATATACCTTCAAAAAAATCGGGTTGTTCGTCCATTCCTTTACGAGGTCGCATTAGTGGGATAGAGTAGTCTTCTTCCTCTAAAACCATACCGCAGAGCATGCATTTAATTTTTGTCATTGTTTTCTTTCTTTTTGAATATTGGCGCTTCTGACGACTTGTCTTCTTCGTTGGAGAAAGCTTCGTCTTTACTTATAGCCCCGGTTTTAATGGCGTTGAAGAGACCAATAAGCATTACGATTTCAGATTCCTTACTAGTCTCAATTTTGTGTTTAAGGTAAGCCTCAAGCATTTCTTTGGAGACTCCGATTTTGGAAAAGGCTATTACACATCCATTTATTCTTTCAGCAATAGGTGTATCTGTGGCTCTTAGCGTGTTTTGGCAAGCCTCTGCCGCCTCTTGCCTAATGAAGTCCGGCAATACCGCCCAAATGCATGCCCTGATGCGTCTAGAGGCCATATTAGCGCAAAGTTCATAAATGTCTCTATCGGACGTAAGAGGATATCCACCGTCTTTTGTGTCCCTGTAGTGCGGAACAGAAAAGGCTATCTCCCTTCTTATGTTGTTTTCTTTGTCCCAACAGAAAGCTATACAGTCGGAGCAAACCCTTCCTTTTTCATCTACATGTTCACCTATATTTCTCCACCCAGCTTCTGCGTTCCCATAAGCGGTAAGGCACGCATTTGCTAAATGGATTGTCTCTCCTGAAATACTAGAGCCTCCCCTTTTGTATTCAAAGAATGCGGTGTTAGCCAAATGACGGAAGGAGCAAAGCTGTCTAATTTTGGAGGAAACCTCCATCATGTTTCTCGGCATCTGCTTTGCTATATATATAGAAGCAAGCGCCTCTAGCGATTCTTTGTTGGAAAGCACGTTAGCAAGCGGATTTCCAGCAAGAGGTGCTATCATGGATAAGCCTTCTGCCGGGACTGTGGTCAATGGTTCTGGGTTGTCTGACATGCCCTCATTGTATCTTTTCTCTCACACATGGCAATCTTTTTTATTTTTTTTTCTTGTGCATGTCAAAACATGTGGTACAAAAACGACATGACGAAAGCACTACCAACAGAACAATTAGAAGCATTCTCCAAGTTCGCCAATACTAACGAAGCCCTTTGCAAGCTCATGATGCAACGGGTGGGGTTCAACATCACTCCAATGGTGTGGAATAAGGCTAAATGGATGCCTATACAACTTTCCGTAAAGAAGCTCACGAACCTTCGAGCTTTTTATCCAGAAGCATTTGGTTTAGAGGATGAACCTAATAAAGATTTTTTGAAATCTCTTTATTACCTCCACATTTCAAATAGAACCTTCTCTGGGGAAATTACGCCACTAATTGAGGACAAGGATTTTATTACCCATATGCCCTATGCTAACTTTGTTTTACCCATTGACGATTTCACAAAAAACGCCCTTTCCAAATTCATGTAAAATCAGGATATGAATCACTATTCCCATGACTATCCCTTAGAAGAAATTGAACGTATTTCTGAACCGAAACTAGCAAAAGACATCCTGAATTTAGAAGAACTATTGAAGAGATTAGATGAAATACCGCTAACAACAGAACAGGAAACGAAAGAATGGCGGCGAAAAGAAAAAGAAAAAGAACGCATAGCATCATGGAAAAAACGTTTAAAGCAATCCGGCGTGCCTCAAGGGTTTTATGATGCTTGCGTGAATGGAAAGATCGACAAGAGCCGAATACTTCCAATTCTGAAAAACTTAAATAGCGGGTGCTTATTTGTCTGCACCCCGGAAAAAGGTAAAACCTTTTCCTCATGCGCTTTGATATCGCTGGAATTACGGAATGGCAGGTCAGCTTTTTACATGAAAGCACCCGAACTGGAAAGAGAAATGGCAAGCTATAAAAAGGATGTGCGCCTGATAAATAGAGCGCAATCAACCCCGCTCTTAGTGCTGGACGATTTTGAGGGAGTGCGAATGAGTGTGAATTCATCTTCCGATTTTATCGCCTTGCTGAAAAAAAGAAATGATTCTAATTTTTTAACAATTTTGAATTCAAAAAAACGAACCTTTTTTCTCGAACAGATTGAAGAGGCAGTAAGTTAGCGTCCCCTTAACTACCAGAAAACAAAAGTGTAATAAAAACTACTGTAGCCGTAAATAAAGACTACAGTGGTTGAATTTGGTGTATTTTTATGACAAACTATTGAACTCTTTTTTCGGGTATTAGTTTGCTATTAAATGAGTAGTATTTTTTTTGAGTAATTGTAGGTCTTGGAATATTTAGAATATCCGGTTTTGTTGTTTCAATAAACTTCATCCCCATAAAAAGAGCAGTAACTATATTCTTTCTTTTTGTAAGAGGAATTTGAGAAATAAGCGAATTTGTTTTTGTCTGGTCTTTCAAAATTACCGTAAAACAACATCTTTCCGTTTTTCCAAAAAACAAATTTGCTTTGGCCAATGATAGAGTTGACCATATCATCAATGCCCTCGTTTGTTTCCTTGATACCTGTTTCGCCAAAGGCTGGCAAAAACAGGTATCGGAAGAAGGTTTCACTATCGGTTAAATCTCCTTTATTTTTTATGGAAAGAATGCCGTTGTGGCAAAAATACCAGCCGCCACCGTTCCAACCGTGAACGTTTTTTTCAGAAATAGAGCCATGAGTTTTGATTCTAGCGTGAAGAAGGACTACGTAATCATTAGGAATTTTTTCCCATGTGGCCACAACTTCCTTTTTTAGAAGAGTTCTAATTAGAAAATCCGGGTTATCGTCTTTGCATCCTCTCTTAAAACCTAGCAGGAAAAATCCGTCTGGATTATTTGTTAGGCAATTTTGAAAACGTTGAGTGCCGATATCTTTCTTTAATCCGTAAGCAATGATACACATGTTTTTTGTTTTGTTATTGTTTTTTTTCTGCGTTTTTTGTGATGATATTTTTGATACCTTCCATTAGGAAAAAAGCTTTATTTTCTTCTTCCGGCGTCTCGTAAAAGATTTTTACGAAAGTATATTGGTAATATGTAGGGTATGTCATTTTAACTCCGTTTCTTAGCAAATAATTGATAGTTTCCAGCCTTATTTTTTGAAATAGATTTTGAGATAAAGGCCTATGGAAAACATTTGAGAATTCTAAGTTAAGGCTACCTGTCAAGCTCGAAATATAGCATTCTAGGTTTGTTTGTCGTCGCAAAAAAGAGGATTGCTCTTTCATTTGCTCTTCAAAATCCTAATGCGAACATTAGGCTAAAGTATATCAATAGTCCAAAAATAATTATAATTGTATCGATAATTATTTTTTGAATTTTATTTTTTATATTCTTCATATTTTTTTATAAGTTTTTTTAGTCGTTCGGTTTTAGCGTTCTCCATTAAGTAATCCTGCAATAATGCCTTAATACTTAACAAGTCACTTTTATATAGTTTTTTTGAATTAATGGAATATTTGTAAATGTGATAACAAAAATCTAAAATGGATTTTATAGCCAAAGTGTCGATAGTTCCTTTTCCTCTTCTGAATTCAATTGTGTTGTTATTTGTGAGATTTAACTCAAAATATCTTGAGTCACAGTAAGGTGTGAATATTTTTTCCAAACCGAAATTAGAAGCCGCACTCGGATGAATTCCGTACTCCATCAGCATTTGTATTTTAGGTTCAGGCTTGCAATATGATGTGTTTTCCCGCCCGAAAAGCTCCGTTGTAAATTGATAAGGGAAACAGTAGAAAGCCTTTTTCAACAACACAGCAATGTTGTCGCTAAATTGTGTTTTAGATAAATGAATATGGAATCCGGTTTCCGGGGGAGATTGTGAAAAACAGGAAAATCTAGCCATGAAATCTTTTGTTAATATGTCAATTCCCCCATCATCGCACATTAAATCATCAAAAGACATGGGCCTTGTGGTAATTTCGCAACCTCCTATATCAGCAGAAAGGCTGCCGTCGCGCTGAATGTAGAAGAAATTTGATGTGTTTTCAAAAATATCTCTATTTCTTGAATAAACTTCTAGCTCTAATCCTACAAGCGGTTCGTTTAATTCGCTGCTATCTGGCTTTTTCCATGACTCCGGAAAGAAGTGATAACTTCTCAAATGGGTGCTTACAACGTGTTTTGATAATTTAGGGTGAATGAAAGTGTTTTTAGGCGAAATTAAGTTTGGTATGATGTATTCAGTCAAATACTCGATATTGTGATCATCCAGTTTGTCCCACAAGAGATTTTCTACAAAAAATCTTAGGATTTTAACATATTCCGCCGAATATTTTTTATATAAAATCAAATCAGGAGTTAGATGTATTTTTGTTTTTAATCGTTTATTCAGTTTAATCATATCGGAATTTTTTATTATCCTTATTTTGTTTTTTTCATAAACACAACCCCGAAAGTTTCTTTCTCCGATATATTTCAAGAAAGCCGTTATTTTTCTCCTGTTTTTTGATAAGAAGTTTGCATTGAAATCTTTATATGAACTATCAATAAAATCTTCTTCAAGAATTTCTTTGTAGTTCTTTCTTACAAAATTGAACAAAATATCTAAAGTTTTTGTTTCTTTTGCGTTCATTGTTATTAAAAAATAATACGGGTGTTGTTGTTTTTGTTGTTGATTTCGGAATAAACTTCCCACAATTCTTCAACATATTGTCGTGAATCATGCAGTTTAAAAAAAAGTTCTTGTGATAGATTCACGAGTATCTCTTTTTTGTTGAGACTTATCGCACAATGTCTATAATATTTTAGTGCTAAGTCTTTATTTGAGGTAAAACAACGTGTGTGTGGATAGTCAGATTTTAGGCTAGTTTCTCCATATTCTGGAAAATGACCTAAAACCTGCTTTGTTTTGTATTCGTACCAGTTCACAGGCTTCACGCCGACAAACAAGAATCCAACATTATTCCCGCCGCCAGTTTTACGCATGATAGGTAGATAGCCGATTGTGTTCCCTTTTATTGTATTAGGTGTTATATATTTTTTTATAATTTCACCTGTTCTAGTATTTTCTAGAACTAGAAAATATTTAATACTGATTGATTTTTTTAAAAATTCAATCATCTTTTCGTTGTTTTCACTTTCTAACATTGTAAAAACTAAAGGGGTTTTATTTCTACAAGTTAAATACATCTTGATTATATACATTGTTTTCATTTTTTGTTTTTTCTTTTTCTTCTCCTGTTTCTAGGAAAATTTTTAAATCGAGCATAACTCCGTTTTTTAAAAGACTAAATGTTTGTTTGTTGTCACAATATTCACAAGCTAATACAAAAGAATCTTTTTTATTAAAAACTTCTTTCTTGAATTCTGGAATGGTGTAAATTGTGAGTTCGTTTTTTATTAGTTTTGCTAATGAGCCGTAAATTACCAATCCTTCAAAACTCAATCCTTCAAACTCGTTACGGAGAGTAAATTGATTGCCGTGCCTTACGAAAATCAAAGAATCTTGTTTTTTGAGTTGTAGACTCATTGCGGCTCCAATAAATCCATAATGATGACCCTTTTTACAAACGCAGTATAAATAATTTTCACCTTTTATTACTTTCGCAAGTTTACTTATGAAAAGCTCAATTTCTTCTTTCATTTAATTCTAACGTTTTAAAGTTAAACCTATATTCTTTATTTTCTTTTAGTGGGCATTTCCGAAAATCGCTAATCAAATCACCTTCCGAACGGCTTTCTATTCTAAAAATCAATCTCCTAGGGTGCTTGTTTGCGATAAAAACTTCTATAATGGAGCCTAGCCTCCAATCATCCTTTATCGCAGAAAAAAAGCACCTAAGACCGTGATTGAAATTTAGATAGGAGACAGGGAACATCCGCCTTTCTTCGTGAGGGTTTTCGAACTCAAATTGATAAACTTTCATTTTTTAAAATGATGAATAATTGATAAGTATTTCTTGAGGCAAAATGACTTTGGATTGAAAGCATATTCCAATAATAGGCAATATTGTTTTTTCTTCTTTATCAACTCTAATAAGCTTTTTGTTCATGCGACAAATATATGAAAACTCTTCAAATCCAGCATCGCTCAACATGCATTTAAGTATTTCTCTTTCAAAAAAGCCACACATTGGCTTTTTTAGCTCATAAATAATTTCATATTTCCTTGTTTCTCCTAGTTTTCTTTTTATATTTATTTT
>OMEA01000371.1_pt1 | contig 23697 bp, 18 predicted proteins | sample 1645321 | NCBI WGS metagenome assembly OMEA01 (sample SAMEA103958151, study PRJEB25191) | human gut metagenome
TTCTGCGAGGGCAACTACGCGCTGCTGGGTGTGGCGACCAAGGACGTGCTGCACCAGAAGTACCGCCTGCCGCTGATCGAGGGCGGCGACGACGTCTTTGAGCTGGCGCAGGACCTGGGTGCGCAGGCCGTTTACATCTCGGGTGCCGGGCCGACCATCATGGCCGTTGTGCACAAGGACGACACCGAGTTTTTCACCCGCGCAGAGGCAGCGCTGGCTGCAGACAGCCCGCTGCACCATTTTACCGTGCATCGTCTGCTGGCCGACAACGTCGGCGCAGTGGTGAGCTGATACAGGAACAGGGGAGAGAGTACACCAATGGGCTTGATCGTACAAAAATTCGGCGGCTCCTCGGTCAAGGACCGGGACCGCATCTTCAACGTGGCGCGCATCGTCATGAACACCCGCAACGCCGGCAACGACGTTGTCGTGGTCGTCTCGGCGCAGGGCGATACCACCGACGACCTGATCGCGAAAGCGGCTGAGATCAGCCACGACCCCTCTGCCCGTGAGATGGATATGCTGCTGGCCGCAGGCGAGGAGATTTCGATTTCCCTGCTGACGATGGCCTTGCAGGAACTGGGCGTCTCCGCCATCAGCCTGACGGGCTGGCAGGCGGGCTTCAATACAGACCGCGCCTACTCCAAGGCGCGCATCAAGCGCCTGGACACCGAGCGTGTCGAGAGTGAGCTGGCGCGCAACCGTGTGGTCGTCGTGGCAGGCTTCCAGGGTCTGAACCGCTCCGACGACATCACGACGCTGGGCCGCGGCGGCAGCGATACCTCCGCCGTGGCGCTGGCCGCTGCGCTGCACGCGGACCGCTGCCAGATCTTCACCGACGTCGAGGGCGTCTACACCGCAGACCCGCGTAAGATCCCCAAGGCAACCAAGCTCAAGGAGATCACGTTTGACGAGATGCTCGAGCTGGCGTCCCTGGGTGCGCAGGTGTTGAACAACCGCAGCGTCGAGCTGGCCAAAAAGTACAATGTCGAGCTGGAGGTCATCTCCAGCATCAATCCGGTGCCCGGCACCGTTGTTAAGGAGGAGACCAAAGTGGAAGGTATGCTCATCAAGGGTGTTGCAAAGGACACCGACGTCGCCGTTTTGACCGTGAAGGACGTGCCGGATGTGCCCGGTATGTCGTTCAAAATTTTCAGCCTGCTGGCCCAGAAGAACATCAACGTTGACATCATTCTGCAGACCACGGGCCGCGACGGCAAGAAGGACATGAGCTTCACCGTGCCCCTGGGCGACGCCGAGAGCGCCGTTGCCGCGCTGAAAAACGCCACGCACCGCATCGGCGGCGGCGACATCACCGTTGACAAGACCTGCGCGAAGGTCTCCATCGTCGGCGCGGGTATGCAGAGCCACTCCGGCGTGGCCTCCACGATGTTCGAGGCCCTGTTCAACCAGAACATCAACATCAAGATGATCTCCACCAGTGAGATCAAGATCAGCGTCATCATCGACGAGGCCGACGCCGACAAGGCAGTTGCCGCCATCCACGACGCATTCATCAACTGATTGTAAGGTCTTATATAGAGGGAAATGGGTCGTCCCCCGTGCACACGATGGTGCACGGGGGACGTTGTCGTTAGGGTAAACGGGCAGAACCCTTCCGGCCTTGCTGACGCGCGGCCACCTCCCCTGATGGGGAGGCTTTCTCGCGGGCACAGCCCGCGCAAAAAGGCGCCCCATCAGGGGAGCTGGCCGAGTTTACGAGGCCTGAGGGGTTCTGCCCGTTACCCTTTATTACAAAAGCTTCTCACCTGCTGCAAACTTCGCCGTCAGCTTACCCTTGCCAAGGTACGCATACCGCTCCAAACGCTCCGCAGCGCTGAACGCCCGCATATTTTTAAGCGGGTCATCATCCAGCACCAACGCGTCAAACGCATAGCCGTCCTCAAACAGGCCGACCTTCTCGCCAAAATCGGCCCAGAAATCTCCGCCGCCGACAGTCGCCATATACAGCGCCTCCACCATCGTCAACGGCTTTTCACTCTGGTCGATATACCGCCAGCGCAGCTTGCTGACCTGCACGGCGGTAGCCATGACCGTGAACAGGTCCAGCGTCTGACCGCCGGCCACGTCGCTGCCCAGGCCGACGCGCCAGCCGCCGCGCAGGTAGTGCGCCGCGGGGGCGATGCCCGCAATGACATTCTCGTTGCTGGTGGGGCAGTGGGCGATCATGACGCGGTTCTGCTTCATCAGCGCGGCCTCGTCATCGGGGCTGTAGATGCAGTGCGCCATGACGGTGGGCACGCCGCCGAACAGGCCGTACCGGCTGTAGCTCTCGCCGTAGAATTTTGTGCCGGGGCACAGCTCGGCGACCCACGCGATCTCGCCCGGATTCTCGGACAGGTGACTCTGCGCAGGTACGTTGTATTCTCTTGCCAGTTCGCCGAGACCGCGCATATACTCGTCACTCGTGCTGGGGGTGAAGCGCGGCGTGATCATCGGGCGCACCGGGCCCGCGTGCAGGGTGTTTTCGGCGCGGCAGGTATCCAGCCAGCGGCGCGTCTCGGCCAGACCCGCGGCGGCGGACGGCTCACGGTAGCTGTCAGGGCTGTTGCGGTCCATACCCAGCTTGCCGACAAAGGCGGAAAGCCCCGCGCCGCGCAGCTGGTGCATCAGTTCGAGCGTTGCGTCGGTGTGCAGCGTCGCAAAGATGCAGGCGCGCGTTGTGGCGCTGTTTTTCAGGTCGCGCACAAAATAGGAGTAGCCCAGCCTGGCGTAGGCCGGGTCGGCGTAGTGGGCTTCCTCGGGGTAGGTGTACTGCTGCAGCCAGTCCAGCAGCTCCAGATCCATCGCCGTGCCGCAATAGCTGTACTGCGGCGCGTGCAGATGCAGGTCCACAAGACCCGGCGTGATGATTTTACCCGTATAGTCGAGAACTTCCACCCCGGCAGGGGCAGTCTCGCTGAATCCGGCGCACAGGCCGTTTTCACACAGCAGATAGCCCTCGCGGATGCGGAGGGTGTCCGGGGCGGGGGTGTCGAGGAAGGTGCCTTTCAGGGTGAAAGTGTTCATATAGTATACCTCTTTATATAGAATTGCTCTGTAGGGGCCGGGCATGCCCGGCCCGCAAGTTTACGGAGGATGCCCCTCCTTATGGGAATGTAGGGCGGGGTGCCCTCACCCCGCCGCGGAGGGGGGCAAGGCCCTGCCCTGCAAAGCAGCCTCAAAAGGGGCTTTATAACCAAAAAGAGAGAAGAACCTTCGCCCTGTGCGAAAATTCTTCTCTCTTTTTTCTCTTTTATCTCTCCTCCAGCGGCACGTACTCCCTTGTCTGCATGATGCTCTGGTAGGCCGGGCGGATGATCTTATCCACGTTGACAAGCTCCTCCATGCGGTGGGCGGACCAGCCGACGATACGCGCAACCGCAAAGATCGGGGTGTACAGCTCCACCGGGATGCCCAGCATGTCATACACAAAGCCGGAGTAGAAGTCCACGTTCGTCGAGACGCCCTTATAAATATGGCGCTTCTCGGCAATGACCTGCGGGGCCAGCCGCTCGATCGTGTTGTAATACTCAAAGTCGCGGCTGCGGCCCTTGGCGTCGGCCAGCTGGTGGACAAAGCTCTTGAACACCACTGCGCGCGGGTCGCTCAGCGAGTAGACCGCATGGCCCATGCCGTAGATCAGACCCTTCTGGTCGAACGCCTGACGATCTACGATGCGGCCCAGATAATCAGCCATGGCCTCCTCGTCCAGCGGGTCGGTGACGTGGGCGCGGATGTCGTCCATCATCTGCATGACCTTGATGTTCGCGCCGCCGTGTTTGGGGCCCTTCAGGCTGGAAAGCGCCGCCGCGATGACGGAGTAGGTGTCCGACCCGGACGAGGTGACGACGCGGGTCGTGAAGGTCGAGTTGTTGCCGCCGCCGTGCTCCATGTGCAGCAGCAGGGCAATGTCCAGCACGTGGGCCTCGAGGTCGGTGTACTTCTGGTCGGGGCGCAGCATCTTCAGCAGGTTTTCCGCCGTGGACAGGCTCGGGTCGGGGCGGTGGATGTACATGCTGCCGCCGCACTCATAGTAATTGTAGGCGTGGTAGCCGTAGACCGCCAGCATCGGGAAAACGCTGATGAGCTTGATGCACTGTTCCAGCTGGGTCTGCAGGTCGGTCTTGCAGATGTCGTCATCGTAGCTGGCCAGCGTCAGCACGCTGCGGGTCAGCGAGTTCATCAGGTCGTGACTGGGGGCCTTCATGATGACGTCGCGCACAAAGTTTGTCGGCAGGTCGCGGCATTTGGCAAGGCAGGTGGTGAAGCTCTCGAGCTGCTCTTTGTTCGGCAGGTCGCCGAGCAGCAGCAGATAGGCCGCGCCCTCAAACGCATAGCGCTTGCCGCGCAGACCGCGGATCAGGTCGTAGACGTTGTAGCCGCGGTACCAGAGCTTGCCCTCGCAGGGAACCTTCTGGCCGTCACGCTCCTCAAAGGCGTCGATGCGGGAAATGTTCGTGATGCCCGCCAGCACGCCCTTGCCGTTTTTGTCGCGCAGACCGCGCTTGATGTCGTATTGGGCAAACAGCGTGGGATCAATGCGGTTGTTGGTGACACATTCCTCGGTAAAAATGCGGGCTTCCTTTTCAATGGCTGCGTAGTCGCTCATGGTGACGGCCTCCCTTTCCCTTTTCTGTCCGTGTGAAGCTCAATGGCTTCCTTTAACTGGTTGCCCACCGTAAATACCGGATTTAAGCTCGTCATGGGATCCTGGAAAATAATAGAACAGCATTTTCCACGGAACTCCCGCATCTGTTTTTCAGAAAATTCTGCAATATCCTGTCCTTTGTAAAGGATTTTGCCTTCTGTGATGCGGCCGTTCTTTTCCAGAATACGCATAATGGAATATGCGGTTACGGATTTGCCGGAACCGGATTCGCCGACAATACCGAGGATTTTGCCTTTTTCAAGGTTAAATGTAACACCGTTGACTGCCTTGACCTCTCCCTTGTCTGTGTGGAAGGAGGTATGCAGATTCTGCACGGAAAGGATATTCTCACTCATGGTCTTACCTCCTTAATTTCGGGTCAAATGCATCCCGCAGGCCATCGCCCAACAGGTTGAATGCCAGGGTGATCAGACAGATCATGCCGGCAGGGAATAACAGTTTGTAGGGATACTGGGTGATTCCGGCTCTTGCCTCGTTTGCAAGGGAACCGAGAGACGGCATCGGAGCCTGTACACCCAGACCGATAAAGCTTAAGAAGCTCTCTGTAAAGATCGCAGACGGAATCTGCAGCGCTGCTGCAATGATGATAACGCTGACGATATTCGGCAGAATGTGACGGCGGATAATTCTGGAATCCTTCGCACCGCTGACTCTCGCCGCCAGAATGTATTCATTCTGTTTTACGGTCAGAATCTGACCGCGGACCATACGTGCCATGCCGGTCCAGTACAGCAGAGCAAATACGATAAACATGGAGATCATGTTGGTACCGATCTTCTGCAGCGCCGGAAATGCGTCGACATTGATAACCTCACGCAGTACGACAGACAGAAGAACCACCATCAGCATATCCGGCAGGGAATAAATGATGTCCACGATACGCATCATCACCATATCCACCTTGCCTCCAAAATAACCGGAAATACTTCCGTAAACGACGCCGATCAAAAGGACGATCACTGCCGCAAACAGACCTACCGTCAGAGAAACCCGGGTTCCGTAAATAACACGGATGAAATAATCACGTCCCATGCTGTCCGTTCCCATGATGTGAGGGAACACTTCTCCGCCCTCTGCCATGTAAGCCAGCTCTTTTTCGGAATAGGTAAAAGGTGCCATGTTGCCCGCTGCCTTATCACGGCTGCCATTTACGGTAATGATCTGGGAATATTTATAAGGTACCACATGGGGTACGATCAGAATCATTGCAATAATGACGATCAGGACAATAATACTGCCAACTGCCAGCGGATTTTTCATCAGCTTGCGCATACCATCTTTAAAGAAGGATACCGATTCGCTCATAACATCCTGCTGTCTTTTTTCTTCATCAGTTGCTTTTTCAAATTTTTTCAGATCCACCTGAAAACTCAAAGGAGATTTCTTGGGCATCTGATCAATGCTATTGGTTTCGCTGCTCATTGCTTCCTCCTTTCTTATTCCAGTGTGATTCTGGGATCGATCAGCTTGTAAACGATATCGGTGATCAGGGTCATCGTAACCATCAGGGTTGCCAGGAAAATCGTCGTACCCATGATCATCGGATAATCACGGTTTGTAATACATTCTACAAACTTGGAACCAAGACCGCCGATCGTAAAAATGGACTCTACAACGAGAGAACCGGTCAGGATGGATGCCGTCATCGGGCCGACATAGGTAATAACCGGAATCAGGGCATTTCTCAGGGTGTGCTTGAAGATGACCTTCCACTGTGCAACGCCCTTCGCCCGCGCGGTACGGACATAATCCTGTCCCAGAGCATCCAGCATACTCGTCTTGGTCAGTCGGGTGATGTAGGCCATTGGATATGCAGCAAGGGCAATGACCGGCAGCACGTAGTTATGACTGGAGGAGCTCCATACCGGAACCCATTTTAATTTAATACAGAACACCAGCAAAAGCAGGGTACCCAGTACAAAGCTGGGAAGGGAAGTAAACAGCGTCGAGAAGAAAATGATCAGTCTGTCCGGCAGCTTGTTTCTGGTCAGAGCCGCAATGCTTCCCATCACTACGCCGGAAATCAATGCTACTAAAACCGCCATGCCGCCAAGCTTTGCAGAAACACTAAAGGAACTGAAGATCGTCGTTTTAATCTCTCTTCCAGTCTTTGCAGAAACACCAAAATCACCGTGAAGCAAATTGTTCAGATATAAAAAGAACTGCTCCCAGACAGGCTTATCCAAATTAAAGCGCTGTTCCAGAACGCGCCTCACCTCATCCGAGATCGCTTTCTCTCCATCGAAAGGACCGCCGGGAATCGCGTTCATCGCAAAAAACGTAATGGCACAGACAATGAACACGGTCAGGATTGCAAGCAGTACTCTCTTCACAACATACTTTGTCAAATGTCAACACTCCTTTTCTTTCGCACATCCGTCTAGTAAATACACTTATTCGCTTCAGGCGGACATTATGCTTAAATAAAAATCCCGGGCAACAAGACCCTCCTTTGGGTTTGTTACCTGCCGGGCTTTTTTCACTGGTGAAAACTATATCATAATTTTCTTCTTCTTTCAAGTATTTTTTCGTTTGATAATATCGAAATAGCGTCCAAAAAAACGACCGGAATTTCATTTCTTTCCGGTCGTTTTTCACAAAATTTATTCTATTTTGAGAGTATTTTCTCCCTGTTGACCGCCATTTACGCGTGGAGTTTTTTTCCCAGCTTCTCCACGAGTTCTTCGAAATAGCCATCCTCAAACGGAACCTTTAAGCCGCATTCCCGCAGCATTTCAGGATAAAATTTTGAAGCAGACAATCTGCAGAGCGCAAGGTAGCTCTTCCATGCCTCTCTGTAATCCTCATCCATCCACACCTTGTACTGGAATGCGCAGCTTTGTGCCAGCACATAGTCAATATAATAAAACGGGCTGTTGTAAATATGCTGCTGTTTCTGCCAGAATCCCCCCTTGGAAAAGAACGGATCCTCTTCATAATCCAGATGGGGCATGTAGATTTTTTCCAGTCTGCTCCACTCCCGGCGGCGTTCTTGCGGTGTCAGCTCCGGAGTTTCATAGACGATATGCTGGAACTCGTCCACCATCGTTCCATATGGGATAAAACGGATCGCATCCTCCAGCTGCATGCTTAAGAAGTCCTTTTCACGATCTCCGAAAAATTCCTTCATCCACGGATCCGTGAAAAATTCCATCGACATGGAGTGGATTTCCGCAGTTTCCATCGTGATGTCCGCATGCTCCATGATCGGATCCTGCCCGGACAGATAGCCCTGAAATGCATGTCCGCATTCATGCGTGATCACGTCTACGTCGCCGCTGGTTCCATTAAAGTTTGCAAAGATAAAGGGAGAATGATACTGGTACAGATAGGTCATATAGCCGCCCTGTTTTTTATCCTTTCTGCCGAACACATCGAAGAGCTCATTCTCCATCATGAAATCGAAAAATTCTTTGGTTTCGGGAGACAGCTCCGCATACATCTTCTGTCCGCTCTCCAGAATTTCCTGTGCAGTGCCCACCGGATCGGGATTGCCTTCTTTGAAATAAACCTCATTATCGATATAAGAAAGCTTCTCCAGACCGAGGCGCTTTCTTCTGATCTCGTGTACGCGCTCTGCAAACGGTACGAATACCTCCTTCACCTGTCGGCGGAAATTTTCGACATCGTTTCTGTAGTAGCTGTTACGGTTCATTCTGTAATAGCCCAGCTGGATATAATTGTCATAGCCCATCGCCTTTGCCTGCGCAGTGCGGTTTTTTACCAGCTTGTCATAAATGTCATCCAGTTCATCCGCAACTGTCATAAAGTAATCGCTGTAAGCCTTCCATGCCTGTCTTCTTACGGTTCTGTCGTTTCCGGTCAGATAGGGACGCAGCAGGGACAGATTGCATACCTGCCCGTCAAACGGAATCTTCGCGGACGCGATCAGCTTATTGTACTGAGTCGTCAACGCGTTTTCCTCCTGCATCAGGCCGATAATGCTTTCGTCCATACTCTTGATCGCATTGTCCATCGTCGCAAAGGCAACCCTGCCGATCTTTTCTTCCATAAAAGAACGATACGGCGATTCGTACAGGGCGCGCTGATAATCGGTTGCCAGACTGCTCAGCATCGGCGCTGTCTCATCGTAATAATCCTTTTCTGCCGCGTAAAACGGATCTGCGGTATTGCCGTCGTGACGGATTTCCGCAATCGTCATGGAATCCATCATATTCTGATAAACCTTATAATATTCCTGATGGATCTCCCAGATTTCTTCTCCGCTTTTTGCTTCTTTGACCCGTTTGGTCAAAGTTTTAAACTGCTCCGCTGTTTTGTCATAATCGACCCTTTTATAGGGCATGTCTTTGAACTTCATACGCATTCTCCATTCCCCTGATAGATTTGATTTTGCAGACAGCTTAATCCCTCACCGCCGCCTGTCGGATCCTCTCCGCAAGTAAGGAAGGTTCCTGACTTTTCAGGATCCGCACCTGCTCATCCGGATTGCTGTAGCTGCTTTCCTTCGGCACAACTGTCACATCAATCCGATAATCCCAGTTGTAAACGCCGAATTCCTCTCCACTAATCCAGCTTAATTCCACCGGATAGATTGCGTCAAGCATTTTTTCGATATCCTCCGGATCGGAAAGGGTCACCTGGATTTCCTGATCCGAGATTTCTCCGGGTTCAAAGAAGCTGTCACTGTTTTCCTCTTCGCTGTCATCGTCATAATAATAGTAATCTACCTTGATCGATTCGATGTCATCTGCGCTCTGGTGACCGGCACGGGCATAAACCTCAGCACCATCCTGCACAAGCAGGTCGTTTAAGGCCAAATAGGACCCATAGACCGGATAGGTCCAGGTGGTCATCATCGATGCATCCTTCTCCTCCGGATCCGCCATAGCAAAGGTCAGTCTTCCGTTTGGAAGCTCCGACGAGATCAGACTGTAATCATACTTCTTCATTTCCTCCTGCAGCGTCTTTAAGAGGGTCTGCTTATCTCCGGTGTAAAAGCTTTCCGTAACGCCATTATAATAGCTTACTTTCATCTTACCGACATTTGCCAGAAAATCCGGGTCATTTAACTGATATCGCTCCCGCTGGTAGGAAGCATCCCGCATTACAGTATCAATTTCAGAACGGTTTTCGTTTGAATCGGCCAAAAAGCGACGGTATACCTTTCTGCCGCTCTCCATGGTATAGCAGACCACCCATCTGACATAGCATTTCTCTTCCTTTGGGTTAATTTCCTCTGCAGAAATCTCTGTCTGCGCTTCCTCCTCCCTAAAGCTCCCCGGCATTCCGGCATCCTGCCATCTCTTCTGCATCCGGATTGCCGCATCGATCGTCTTTTCCTCGGTTGAATTCATCCGTCGGAGCATCCGATCATCGAAAGCCTCATACATAATGTCATCGGAGCCGAAGCTTTCGCCCTGATAATAACCAAAAGCCGTATAGTCATCTTCCATCGTCACAGACACGGCTGCAATGTTCCCTTTCTCCGGAATCCAGCGATCATAGCCTGCCCAGTCAAACTGAAAGCATGCAAGGATCAAAACCGCTGCCGCTATACTGAAAATTCCGGCAAGCTTTCCATCCAATATGGTTTTTAACTCGCATCGGTAAATCAGGCGGATCACCACATGTCCGACAAGGACACCTACAATGCAGCCACCAAATAAAAACAGCCCCTTATTTGCTGCTACACGGGAAATGATCATGCCAACAGCAATGCCAAAGGGCACTGCCATCGCAGCCTCCAAAATACCCTTGAGGGGTGCAAATGCAATGGCATGCTCATAGCTTTCTGTTTTGCGCCTGCGGTAAAGCCAGAATGCAAACAGGCCTGCAGCCGCCGCACAGGCAAGAAGCAAAATACATTCTACCCCCACAGCCCTGCCCCAGCCGCCTGCATTTTTATAGCTGCACAGTCGTCCTTCGTCTCTGTACCAGATATGATTCAGCAAGTCCCAAAAGCCTGCAAAGGGTGTCAGATAGCTTTTTTGCATCCACTGTCTTGCATCTGCACTGCAATAGCTGGCAAAAAACATCGTTTTTAATTCATCGATCAGGAATCTCACTGCCAGCTCATAGGAAAAAAACACCGCGCATCCCAACAGCGCCGTCAGGATATTTCCGGTCAGCATAACTGCCACAAGCGCCACCTGATACATCGCAATAAACGCAAGCTGCTCCACGAACCATGCCAGTAATGACTGTGCCGCCAGAATTCCTGTCATTCCATGAAATGCTGCGCCAATGATCCAGTCCAGCAAAAGTGCTGTCAGGGTAGAAAAGCTATAGACCAAAATTCCGTTTCCACAGATCAGCATATAACGCTTTTTTAAGGATTCCGGGACCGAAAAGTACAGATCTGTTTTTCTGCGGCTGTAAAGCCAGCAAAAGCCCTGCACGGCAAATAGAATTGCAAAAAAAGCAGCAAACAGGACGTGTATGGAGGAAAAGCCGATCACATCCGTGATCCTGGACTGAATCAGTTCCCGCAGGGACTCTGCGGCCTGCGCTGCATTGTAAACACTGTCATTTGCATAATTGTTCTGTAAACCAGTCAGTACAACCATCAGATACAGCGGACCGCAAAAGAGTGCCATCACCAGACACAGCAAAAAAGTCCAGCTTCTTCTTCTGTTATTTTCCAGCCATTTAGCCCAGTACGATTTTTTTAATATCATAACCTTGCACCTCCGTCTCGCTGATAAAGATTTCTTCCAGGGAAAGGGGCAGCACCTCGTGGAACAGACAGTCTGCCGCTGCAAACATGGCGATCATCTCTTCTCTGCTTCCTCTGACTGTCAGAGTCAACAAAGATCCCCGTCTATCGCATTTTACAATGTCTAGCTGCTTTAACAGCCGCTTCTCTTCCTCTTTGGAAGAAAAGACGCACTGGATTTTCTGGATGTTGCACTTCATCTCCTCCAGATCCTTCGATAAGAGCACGCCGCCCTGATGTAAAAGCCCTACATGATCGCAGATATCCTCCAACTCCCGCAGGTTATGGGAGGCGATCACCGGAGTAAACTGCCGCTCCTGCATTTCTTTTGCAAAAATGCTTTTGACACTCTGGCGCATTACAGGATCGAGCCCGTCAAAGGTCTCGTCACACAGAAGGTACTCCGTCTTTGCGCTCAACCCCAGCAGAATCGCGAGCTGCTTTTTCATCCCTTTGGAAAAGGTGCTGATCCTGCGTCTCGATTCCAGCCCGAAGCTGTTTAAGTATAAGTAAAACCGTTCCCGGTCAAAATTCCGGTACACGCTGCTGTAATAACGCTCCATGTCCTTCGGCGTCGCACCGTTGAAAAAGTACGGCTCGTCCGCGATAAAAAACAGCTTCGCCTTTGCATGCACATTGTCGTATACCGGCATATTATCCACAATCGCTAATCCGTCATCCGGCTTAAATACCCCGCACGCCAGGCGCAGCAGCGTACTTTTGCCCGCGCCGTTTGTCCCGATCAGCCCGAAAACCTCTCCTTCCCGGACTGTCACGCTTACATTTTTCAGAGCTTCAATCCCGTCAAAGGATTTGCTCACGTTTTTCAGTTCTATCATGTTTTCCGCTCATTTCTGCGCACGCTTTTTGCGCATATCGAGTGCGCGCAGACACAAATCCCGCGATTGAAAAAATTTATTTTTCAATCTTCCTCTCATTCCGCTGCATGGGCTTTGGTCTCTTTTTGCCCTGCCGCAGCTGTATCCTCTTGTTCCAGAAACTCGGTCAGCTCCTTAACCGTCATCCCCATGCTCAGCGCTTCTTTTTTCAGATCCCGGAGCTTTTCCAAAATTTCCTGCTTCCGGACATCCTTTAGACTGTCACTGTAGGCAACGTAATTGCCCTTTCCTTTTACTGTATATAAAAATCCGTTCCGCTCCAGCTCACTGTATGCCCGCTGAATCGTGTTCGGATTGATCGACAGCTCCACCGCCAGGGAGCGTACGGACGGCATCCGGCTGTTCGGCTCCAGCGCACCGCTTAAAATCAGCATCTGGAACTTGTCCACGATCTGCTCGTACAGCGGTCTGGTATCCCGGTAATCCAGTATAATCATCCTTTCCTCTCATTTCTGCGCACGCCTTTTGCGCATGTCGAGTTTGTGTCAAGTGCGCGCAGACACAAATCTCGTGATTGAAAAATTTTATTTTTCAATCTTTCCTCCTTCTTCTGTTCCGATTCTTTTTGATTTTTATCGATCCAGAACTGTATTGATTGTATTAAGTGTATTATCAGTATTAGTACGCTTTGAATATATACAGAATGTTGGTTCTTGTCAAGAGATTTTTCTATCACTTTTCCTTGCTTTTTTCACATAAAATGGTATACTGAAAAAATAACTTAAATTTCAAGAAGCATTTCAAACTTATGGAGGGATTACACCATGATTACGCTTCTGTCAAGACTGTTCATCCCGGATTACGAGAATTATTCCAGCCCGAAGGTTCGCCAGGCATACGGCATTCTCACCGGTTCGGTGGGCATTTTTTTTAACTTTTTTCTATTTGTGCTAAAGATCGTCGCCGGTATGATCAGCCATTCCATCGCAATCACTGCGGACGCATTCAACAACCTGTCGGATGCCGGTTCTTCGGTCATTACGCTGATCGGATTTAAGATGAGCGGACAGGAAGCAGACTCCGACCATCCTTATGGGCACGGAAGAATCGAATATCTCGCCGGGCTTTCCGTTTCTGCCATTATCCTCATCATGGCAGCGGAGCTTGCCAAATCCTCCTTTGAGAAGATCCTGCACCCGACCCTGCCGGAAATTTCTCCGGTTATTTTTTTGATTCTGGTCGTTTCCATTCTCGTCAAGTTCTATATGTATTTTTATAATCACAAAATTGCCGGTGCCATCGACAGTTCTGCGATGAACGCAACAGCGTCTGATTCCTTCGGCGATGTGCTCGCTACCTCCGTCGTCCTCCTTTCTTCTGTTATTGGGTGGATTTTCGGTCTTGCCATCGACGGCTGGTGCGGTCTTTTGGTCGCGATCTTCATCTTTTATTCCGGCGTAAGCTCTGCCCGGGATACCATCAATCCGCTGCTCGGTCAGGCTCCCGACCCGGAGTTTGTCACAAAAATCCGCAGCATTGTGCTTTCCCATCCACAGATCATGGGCATTCACGACCTGCTCGTTCACGATTACGGTCCCGGACGGCGGATGATCTCCCTGCATGCGGAGGTCAATGCCCAGGGCAGCTTTGTGGAGCTGCACGATCTGATTGATAACATAGAGCGCGAGCTGCAGCAGAAGCTTTCCTGCAGTGCTGTCATCCATATGGACCCGGTCATCACCGATGATCCGGAGATCAATGAGCTGCGCCATAAAGTAACCGATATTGTCTACCGGCTCGATGAGCAGCTGACGCTTCACGATTTTCGTATTATACGCGGTCCTACCCATACAAACGTCATTTTCGATGTTGTGGTTCCGTTTCATTTTAAAATGACTGATGCCCAGCTGCGCAGCTGGCTCGATAAACGGATCAAGCAGATCGATCCGTCCTATTTCTGTGTGATCAATATCGACAAAAATTAGCGGACCTTCTGCTCCGTGTGTAATATCGTTTTTTACCTCATTTCTGCGCACGCTTTTTGCGCATACCGAGTTTGTGTCAAGTGAGCGCAGACACAAATCTCGTGATTGAAAAATTTTATTTTTCAATCTTACCACTTATTTCGTCTTTTACAATGGAGAATTTTTATCATGAGCTTACTCGAATTATTCCTTCTGGCTGTCGGTCTGTCGATGGACGCTTTTGCCGTATCCGTCTGTAAGGGCCTGTCCGTACGCCGCGGCAGTATGAAACAGGCACTCACCGTCGGCATCTGGTTCGGCGGCTTTCAGGCGCTGATGCCCTTTCTCGGCTATCTTCTGGGCATCACGTTTTCCTCTCTGATCACGAGCATCGACCACTGGATCGCCTTCGTCCTGCTGGTATTTATCGGTTTCAACATGATCCGCGAAGCCAGAAGCGATGAAGAAAATGAATCCAATGACCGCTTCGATTTCAAAACCATGCTTCCGCTTGCTGTTGCAACCAGCATCGACGCACTTGCCGTCGGCGTTACCTTCGCTTTCCTGCGGGTAAACATCGTTCCGGCAGTCAGCTTCATCGGCTGCATCACTTTCCTGCTCTCCGCAATCGGTTTAAAGGCAGGCAACATCATCGGCGCAAAAAACCGCTCCCGCGCAGAATTTGCGGGCGGTCTTGTCCTGATCCTGATGGGCATAAAGATTCTGCTGGAACACCTCGGCGTGATTTCGTTTTAAAAACTTTTGTGTGAGTTTGACTGAAAAATCTTTTGCTTGACAACTGTATGATGCAGTGTTAAAGTTGGCATATGCGATACACATTAACAATCACGGGAGATCCGGAAGGGATTTTCTGATAAAAGAAAGGAAAGGAGGTATGTTATGATGTTATTGTTCGTCGGATCAAATCGAAGCTATTTTGAATATCATAAGAATGCCTCCCGCCTAAACTGACGTTTTGATTCGTCTGACAAGAGCCGCGGCATTCTCATGCTGCGGCTTTTTTTATACAACAGAATGTTGAAAAACAGGCATTTTGTTGTCAATCAGGGCAGCCTGCCTCTTGTCTGATCCGGTTTCTTTACCGCTCTCAGAAAGCTCCGGGGCTTTCCTGAAAAAGAGATTTTTTGCCGCAGAACATGCTTTCATGCTTCTGCGTTTTTTTATACCCAGGGGTATGTCCTGCCTTTGCAGGCATTATGAGCAAACGTCCCTTTCGACGTTATGTTTTTTACAAATGGAGCAAAAATCCTGTCTGGCGGGATTTTTTCCACATATATCAACTTCAAAAGAAGGGGGAATTTATTTTCATGAAAAAGTTGTCCTACTACTTAAAACAGCACATTCCGGGCTATCTGTTTGCCATCCTTTCGATGGTTATCGCGGTCAGCCTGGATCTGCTCACCCCGCAGGTGACCCGGCATATTGTCGATGACGTCCTTGTGGGCGGTCAGATGGGGAAGCTCAAATATCTGCTGCTGGCGATTTTACTCATCGGCATCGGACGCTGTATTTTCCAGTACACCAAGGAGTTTACCTTCGACAAAATCTCCTCTACCATCGCCACAGACATGCGCCGCGATTTATTCGCGCACATTCAGTCGCTGTCCGCCGACTTTTTTGACAAGACGAGCACCGGAGAGCTGATGGCGCGCGTCAAGGACGACATCGACCGCATCTGGAATGCGCTCGGCTACGTCGGCATGCTGATGATGGAGGTTGCGTTCCATGTCACCGTCATTTTATTCTGCATGTACAGTTTAAACTGGAAACTTGCGATCCTGCCCACGCTCTGCATGATTTTCTGCGCTGTCCTTGCGATTTTGATGGAAAACAGACTCGGAACTATCTACGAAGAGATCAGTGAGGAAAACGCAAAATTAAACACCGTTGCAGAAGAAAACCTTGCAGGCGTGCGCACCGTCAAAGCCTTTGCGCGGGAAAAATTCGAAATCAAAAAGTTTCTTTCCCACAATAAGCGCTACTACGAGCTGAACATGACGCAGTCCCGCGTGTTTGTCCGCTACTCTCCGTACTTTTCCCTGATTGGAAAACTGCTGCCGCTTCTGGTGCTTTTGATCGGCGGTTACTTATTCCTGCAGGGAGAGCTGACGCTCGGTGCACTCAGCGCATTCGTACAATATTCCACCAACATCGTATGGCCGATGGAAATGCTCGGCTGGCTGTCCAACGACTTTTCCTCCGCGGTCGGCAGTTACCGCAAAATCCGCAAAGTGTACGGCCAGAAGCCTTCGATTCAGGAACCTGAAAAACCGATTGTCCTGCCGGAAGTGACCGGCGATATTCGCTTCGAGCACGTTTCTTTCCATAAGGAGGACCAGCATGAGATTCTTCACGACATCCATTTCCATGTGGAGGCAGGCAAAACGATCGGTATCATGGGCGCGACCGGAAGCGGCAAGACGTCCCTGATCCAGCTGCTCTGCCGCCTTTACGACGCGACGGGCGGCACGATTTATCTCGACAACGTGGATATCCGCAAACTCAGCCTGCGCCAGCTGCGCAGCTGTATTTCCACCGTCATGCAGGACGTCTTTCTGTTCTCGGATACAATTCAGGAAAACGTCATGCTCGGTCAGAAAGGAAACTTAAACATTTCCGACGTGCGGCTCGCTTCCCGCGATGCACAGGCATCGGAATTTATCGACCGGCTCTCCGATCAGTATGACACCGTAATCGGCGAACGCGGCGTCGGCTTGTCCGGCGGTCAGAAGCAGCGAATTTCCATCGCGCGTGCGCTGGCAAAGCATACACCTGTGCTGGTGCTGGATGATTCGACCAGCGCACTGGATATGGAAACGGAATATGCCATCCAGCAGACCCTCACCCGGCTGCCCCATACGACCAAGCTCATCATCGCGCACCGTATCAGTGCCGTCCGTCATGCAGACGAAATCATCGTCCTGGAAAACGGACACATTGCAGAACGTGGTACCCACGAAGAACTACTTGCCCTTCACGGGCTTTACTATCAAACCTGGCAGGCTCAATTTGGCATGATGCCTGACCAGAAGGAGGTGACAGATTATGGCTGTTAATTCTTATAAGCAGGACGAACACAGCACAGACGTCGGTAAAATGAAGACGCTGATGCGCCTGTTTTCCTATCTGCTGGACTATAAAAAAGAGATCCTCGCTGTTCTGGCGATCATGGCGTTCTGCGTGTTTGTCAGTCTCGTAAACCCTCTGATCATGGAAAACGCGATCGACAAACATATTTCCACCGGCGATTTTCCCGGACTGGCAAAACTGATTGGAATCGCCGTTGTGCTTAACGTGATCATGATCCTTTTTGTCAAGCTGCGGATGCTGATTATGGCAAAGGTCTGCAACAGTATCCTCGTAACGATCCGCCAGCAGCTTTATACTCACATCCAGACCCTGGATTTTTCCTTTTTCGACAGCCGTCCCACCGGCAAGATCCTCGCCCGCATTATCGGCGACATCAACTCCTTAAAGGACGTACTCGGCAACTGCGTCACGACGCTGATCCCGGATTTTTTCACAATCTGCGCCGTCGTCGTGATCATGTTTCTCAAAAATCCGGTTCTCGCAGCGGCTTCCCTGATCAGCCTGCCGCTGATGATCTTCTGCATGTGGTTTATCCAGGTGTACTCGCATAAGCGCTGGCAGATCCACCGCAAAAAATCTTCCAACTTAAACGCGTTTGTCCACGAGGATTTGTCCGGAATCCGTATCATCCAGAGCTTTTCCGCCGAACAGGAAACGATGGCTACGTTCCATCAGCTGACGGACGAGCACCGGGATTCTTTTATCGACGCAGTGCGCTTAAATGACGCGTTCGGTTCCGCCATCGATATTTGCTGGGCAATCGGCACTTTCGCCCTGTATTTTACCGGCATTGTCCTTCTCGGTCCCGATAAGATTTCCCTCGGTATCCTGATCGCATTCGGCTCCTATATTTCGATGTTTTGGAATCCGATTATGAACCTGAGCAACTTTTACAACCAGATCATCACCAATATCGCCGGAGCCGAACGTATTTTTGAGATTCTGGACACAGAGTCTAAAATTTCCGATGCTGACGGCGTGACCAAGCTGCCTCCGGTCAAAGGAGCTGTTACCTTCGATCATGTTTCCTTCTCCTATGATGGAGAGAAGCGCGTTTTAGACGACGTCAGCTTCCAGATCAAACCCGGCGAAACGATTGCTTTAGTCGGTCCTACCGGCGCAGGCAAAACGACGATCGTCAACCTGATCAGCCGCTTTTACGATATCCAGACCGGCCATATCCTGATCGACGATTACGACGTACAGAAAATTTCCATCGAAAGCCTCCGGCAGCAGATGGGCGTCATGACGCAGGATAACTTCCTGTTCTCCGGCACGATCAGGGACAATATCCGTTACGGAAAACTCGATGCGACGGACGAAGAGATCATCGCAGCCGCAAAGGCAGTCAACGCACATGACTTTATCCTAAAGCTCGAAAAAGGATATGACACCGTATTATCCGAACGCGGCGGCGGTCTTTCCATCGGTCAGAAGCAGCTGCTCGCCTTTGCCCGCACAATGGTATCCGATCCCCGCATTCTGATTCTGGACGAGGCAACCAGCAGCATCGATACCAACACGGAAATCCTCGTGCAGGAGGGCATTGAACAGCTTTTAAAGGGACGTACCTCCTTTGTCATTGCACACCGCCTTTCCACGATCCAGAAGGCCGACCGGATCTTCGTCATCGACGACGGCCGCATCATCGAGGAGGGCAATGCAGCGCAGCTGCTTGCGCAGAAAGGCTTCTACTACGATCTGTACATGAGTCAGTTTAAAAATGTGATGTAAATCACTGCACCGCGGCATAAAGACGATATCATTTTGTTGTGCCGCACCACGAGCAAAACGGCGCTGTCCGGAATTTCGTTTTCCAGACAGCGCCGTTTTTTTGTGCCTTCTTTCTATTCTGCCCCTTCTTGCGCCCGTTATTCTTTTTCGGATAAGATCACTGCAAGCATTCCCTGCTCCACCGTCACACTGGACCGTTTTCCAATAAATTCATTGGAAATCCCGATTGGAAAGCTGTTTGTAATCTCACCGTTCTGCATTTCATATTTTAAATTTCGAATCGTAACGCCTGATGCCTTTTCCCCGATCGAAAACAGAGACAAAAATCCTTTCGCTTCCGGTTTAAACCAGACCGTCTCGTTCTGCATCACGAACGCCGTCGTCTTATCATCCATCAGATACCCAACTGCGCTGCACTGTTTTAAATAAATCAGGCACTGCAGGTTTGCCAGCGTATGCTCGAGTCTGCCGCCCATTCCGCCGTAAATGCGAAATTCCTGACAGCCTTCTAAAAGACCTATACGGATGGCAGCCAGCATATCCGTATCGTCCTTTTCTGTCGGAAGTACAACGACATGATCCGGCGCAATTTTTGCGATCTCCGCAATCTGCGGCATGTCCGATTCCTGCGCGGAATCAAAGTCGCCCACAATCAGGTCCGGAACTATATCATATTTTCTGCAGGTATCGTAACCGCCATCCACTGCGATCACAAGATCCTCCGGCTTTGTTTCGATTTTTTGAACGCTGCAGTCTCCTGCTCCAATTAAGATACACCGTTGCATGCTGCCACTCCTTTCTGTCCATCTGCGCCGCCTGCATGAAACCCCCACGCTGTGGCAGCCTACTTACTCCTTCTGACGCTTCTCGTTTTCTCCGCCCCAGTCATAAATCATTTCCGCCGACGAGCCCTCCGCCGTGTAGGTCTTTTTTGCAAAGCGGTAATTCATCCGGGATACGACGTTTGTATTGTCCGTTGCAATCCCGCTTACCATTGTATTCCAATACACGATCTCATATTCCGTATGCGGATAATATGCCGCCGGATCGTAAGCCGGCACATATTCGATACTGCTTCTCTGTACGCCGAGATCCTCCATTTTCTGTCCCAGCACCCGAATTGTACCACTTGGCTGTGCAAGAGAATCATCTTCTACAAAAGAAAACTTCCAACCGTCATCTGTAAGGAGAAATACGATCGCTTCTTTCGTGACCGGCACATAGGTATTGCCCGTCCAGTATTCCATCGTGCGATTGATAAACGCATCCCGGATGGCCTTGTACTGATCCGTCACGATGAAATTCCGCGCCGTCTTGTAGTCTTCCTGTTCAAACGCCTCAAACATCGGCGCGAAGTAATCGCTTATCTCCTGCTGTTTGGAAAGACATGCCAAAATACCATCTGCTTCTGCATCTCCCAGCGCCTGCGCCCGTTCTACCAGTTCCTTCCAGCTGTCCCGATGCGAAAGGCTTAAATAAATCTTCTGTGCTTTCGGTATTATAAATCTGTATGCTGCTTCCTGGTAGCTATTGTCCTTTTCGGCAAGCCCCAAAAGCTTTTCGGCAACGTCTGCATATTCGTCAAAATCAGAGGTTCCATCCAGTTCGTCTAACATCAGGGACGCAGTATCCTCCTGCACTGTGACCTGCTGGACACAGTTTTCTAAAACGCTTCTGACACTTTCATTATCCGGATCTGATTCCAGCACGGTAAGACAACTCCTGATATCGTCCAAACCGGCAGTCTTTTCATTGACATGCTCCACTACGCTGTTCAATACGGTCGCACAGTAGTTCTGCAGCAGAATTTCGGACTGTGTCGTCTCGTATCCCTGATGCAGAATTTCTGCCGCCTCATCCAGCTGTCCCTGCGCTGCATAATCATCCGCCAGCCCACGATAAGCGCGCACGCTGCCTTCATCGATGGAAAGCGCTTCCGTATAAGCCTCCTGCGCCTCCAAATAATTCATTTCCGTCATATATTTTGCCGCAAGGGTCAGCTGCTTTTCCACCTTTGTCTGCGGTAAATTATGATAAATCAGCGTAGAACCTGCTGCCGCCACAATCACTGCTGCCGCTGCGATTCCGATCTTTTTCCTTTTCTGCGCTAATTTTTTTCCTCTTTTTTTCCACATGATAGATCTCTGCCTTTTCCTGTCTTTCTTTCGCCCCGATGCCAAAACCAACGGGTTTTCCGGCTGTTTCTGGCGCCAGAGCATACAGTCGATATTGTATCAATTTTTCTCCCGCTTTGTAAAGACTTTACACGAAAAAGTCACAGATCCGCTCTTCTATTCCTAATCATGTTCCCATAGACCGGAACATTCCAAGCATAAGTCCCATACTCAGAAACGGTCCAAGCGCAATCTTTTGCCCTCTCCCGTTTCGAAACAACATCAGATACAGACAGTATCCCCCTGCAAGCGCCATTCCAAACGCGAGACTGTCCCATACAGCAGACAATCCCAAAAAGAAACCACCTGCCGCCATCAGCTTGACATCTCCGCCGCCGACTGCTCCCGGCCTGCATACAGCTGCCACAAAAAGCGGCAATCCGGCAATAAACGCCCCGGCAAGACGCATTCTTATAGAAGGCTGCGGCATCCAAAAAAGCGCAGCAACACCGGTCAGGAACAGAAATCCCGTGATCGCGTCCGGAATCTTTCTTTTCTTAAAATCACAAAGGCTGGCTGTAATCAGACCTCCCATAAAAAGCACATCCAACAAATAGCTTCCTGTTTCTTTCATTTTTTCCGCTCATTTCTGCGCACGCTTTTTGCGCATGTCGAGTTTGTGTCAAGTGCGCGCAGACACAAATCTCTCGATTGAAAAATTATATTTTTCAATCTTCTCCCTTCGTACTGCACATTCCATCTCATCCGACGCATGCAATGGCATGTGGCACGGCTCCCCTTTTCTGCTTTCTATTCTAGCAAATTTGCGACTTTCCGATAAGCCGTAATGTCTCACAAAATCGATAATCCAAACGCACGTTCTTTTTGTAACCACTTGCAAATTTGGCAGCAATTTCAAAACTGGTATGGTAAAAAAAGTGTAAAATGGCACTTTCTATCATGCCACATATTGCTTATGATAAGAAAAACTTTGATGAGGAGGATTTCCACTATGAAAAAAGAATCTTTTCAGAAGCTGGTTCTGACCGGTGTATTTGCAGCATTATCTTATGTTGTCTTCACTTTTTTACAGATTAAGATCCCGCTTCCCGGCGGCGACGCAACAAGCATCCATCTCGGCAATGCAGTCTGTGTTCTCGGCGCGCTGATCCTTGGCGGTCTCTGGGGCGGCATCGGCGGATCCATCGGCATGACCATCGGCGACCTTTTCGATCCCGTCTATGTCGTATATGCACCCAAGACCTTTATTCTGAAGCTCTGCATCGGTCTGATCACCGGTCTGATCGCCCATCACTTCGGTCACATCACTTATCAGACAGACAAAAAGAAAATCGCCCGTATTGCAGCACTGGCAGCATTGGGCGGGCTGATCTTCAACACAATCTTTGATCCTCTTGTAGGATATTTTTATAAGCTGCTGATCCTGGGCAAACCCGCTGCAGAGCTGACTCTGGCATGGAATATCACTGCAACAGCCATCAACACCGTGATTTCCACCATCGTTTCCGTTCTTGTATACATGGCGCTTCTGCCTGCACTCAAAAAGTCCGGTCTGTTCTTTCAGGTCGGTAAAGAAGGATCTTCCAAATGAATCTACAGATTCCCAAAAAGGCGGCAGTCATCAACAGCTTCGCCGGATATGGACGCTGTTCCCTCACCGAGGCGCTTCCCATTTTGAGCGCCATGAGGGTGCAGGCGTGCCCGGTGCCTACCGCCGTTTTTTCCAATCATACAGGGTTTGCAGCCTTCGCCTGTCAGGATCTGACCGCGTTTCTGCCCTCCTATCTGGAGCAATGGAAGCAGTTAAATCTTACGTTTGACGGTGTTTTGTGCGGATTTTTAGGACAGGCAGAACAAATTCTGTCTGTTTCTTCCTTTCTTTCCGACCAGAAAAGCCGAGGCTGCCAAACAATTCTCGTCGATCCCGTCATGGGCGATCACGGAAAACCCTATCGCACGATCACACCAAAACACTGTCAAAAGCTGCGCAGCCTGATTCCGCTGGCAGACATCATTACGCCCAATATCACGGAAGCATGCCTTTTGACGGATACGCCCTGGAAAGACGGCTTCTGGAACGAATCTGAGCTTTCTGAGCTTTGTCAAAGGCTTCACAAACTCGGTCCGTCCAAAATCGTCATCACAGGTCTCCCCTGCCGGATCCATGGGAAAGAAGGCTTTGAAAATTATCTGTCCTGCAAGGAGCCGTTTTCTCAACGCGCCTGCCTGACGCCCTCTGCAGGTCCGTCTCGACATGGAACCGGCGATATTTTCGCTTCGATCCTGATGGCGGACGCACTAAACGGCGTCGATTTTTCCGTCTCCGTCCAAAAGGCGGCGGATTTTATTTCCAAATGTATTTCTGCATCGAATGCGCTGCAGATTCCGGAGCCTGATGGCGTCTGCTTCGAAAATTTCCTGTCAGATCTGGCAGACCAGTAAATGATACATCTATAACCGGGCGTATCAGCTCCTGTTTTTCCTGCACGAAAAAGGAATGTGCCAAGGCACATTCTCGCGCCGAGGCGCGGTTGCTTTAGCAACCATCTACCCCTGCGCCGAG
>OMEA01000373.1_pt1 | contig 23650 bp, 18 predicted proteins | sample 1645321 | NCBI WGS metagenome assembly OMEA01 (sample SAMEA103958151, study PRJEB25191) | human gut metagenome
CGTTGAACCAGATCAGCCAAGTGCCGTTGACCTTGGCAACCTTGGTGATCTTGCCACTTGTTACGTCGGGGATAGGGCGTTCGCCGTAGGCAGCAATACCGGCATCAGCAAACGGAGATGCCACCGTGTGTTCACGGTCAATGGTGACATACAGCGTTTTAGTCTGCGTGCTGCCGTCCGAGCCGGTGTAGACAAGCTGTGCGTTAAAATCGGCAGCGGCCTGTACATATACGCCCATGACGGCGGCAGAGGTTTCATGGTAGCTATTGTGCAGCAAGGCATCGGCATCAGTGGCGGGTTCGCCGTAAAAGTCCAGCAAGGTCACGCCATCCGGCAGGATCATGTCGGTGCTGCTGCCGTCTGCGGGATATTCGACCTGCGCCATAATGGGAACAATGGCATAGTCTGCGCCGTCCAACAGGGGCGCTGCCATGGTAAGACCGTCATTGTCCAGTGCAGCGGCGGTCAGATAGCTGTCGCTGGTTTCTTCCAGTTGGCTTTCGGGCCACTCGGAAATACCGATTTTAGTTTCACCAGTGGCAACCGGCAAACCCTCGCTGCCGATGTAGGAACCAATGGGTGTATCGGGCAAGTCAGTGTACAGTTCCGCGCCGACAACGGCAGCAGAGATTTCTTCTTCAGCGGGCTGCTCTTCTGCCGTTTCCGGGGTAGCTTCGGTTACATCCTCACCGGGGTCGGGGCTGCTCTCGTCGGTCTGGCCGTTGTCTGTTTCAGACGGCTCGGTCTGCTGCTCCATCTGCACGGTTTCCTCGGTGGGCTGCGGTGTGGGTTCCTCCGCAAACGCCGCACCGGGCAGCATGGAGCAGAGCATTACCGCCGCCGCAAACAGCGCGGTAACGCGTTGCTTCAATTTATAATGTGTTTCTTTCATTGTGAAATCCTTTCAAAACAGAGATTTTTTCACGAAAAAAAGCGCCTGCAAAATGCAGACGCTGCGGTTATCTTTCGGGGGTATCTTGGGCGGGCTGGCCTTTTGCTTTTTCAAATTTTCGCACTTGGCTTACAAAACCGTCCAATAGGCAGGTATGCGCTTGTAGGTCAGCGTAGTAACAGGAACGGTCAAATCCACGGCGATCCATATCTTTGATCGTGCGAATGGAATCTGCCCATTTTCTATTTATGAGCGAAATGCGACCATCTCCATCACGGGTTTGAATGGCCGCTGCCAACACATATTTTGTGCGCTCCAAACCATATTCCGCCACTACCTGTTCAACAGCGCCAGCGCCCAGCCGCATACCATCAAAGCGCTGTGCAAGCGCTGCGTCAATCTCGTCCCGACACCTTTCATTCAAGTGGCAAGACGCATGGTACTGCTGCAATTCGCCGTGTTCGCGGGCATAAGTGACGGACTGTCGATATACTTTTGGTGGGTTCTGCTGCTGCTCCTTTTTCAGCAAGTCATCTGCACGGTCTTCCACGCACTGAGCCACAATGCTCATATAATCGGTTTCCAGCTTGGAAAAATCCTTATACACATCCGCCAGCGGCGCGGGAGATTTCAGCAGCGCCCGCACCTGTGCAGGGGTGAGGTTCATTTCTTCCGTTGCAAGAATAATGTCCTCACGGACGCTGTACTCGTAGGCGTGATGTAGAATTTCTTCTGGCGGCTGTGCGGTCAGCCATAGGCAATAGGCGCTCTGCTCCACCCGCATTTTTTCGCAGAGCTGCTCCTGCAGGGTCATTCTTTTACCTCGCACACCAAAGAATTGGTTTCCAGCACATGACGCCAAAAATCGACCTGCCTGTCATAAGACATATTTTCATAGCAGACATCAATCAGCGTTGCATACAGCTTTTCCTCATCTTCAGGGGAAATGGCAAGAGAAATATTGTTTTGCGAACAATAGCACAGGTAATCAACAAGGTCGCCCATAGTATCTGCACCGCTGTTCTCCAACAATTCTTCCCACTCGTGCGGAAAACCGAGATCTTCCAGCACAATATCCACCGTGTCGTCACACATAGGAATGCTTACGGTTACTTCCTCTCCCGGATGCGGGCTGAAACAGTCCAAAATAGGTAAACAGCCAGCGTGTCCGGCTGCATCTGCCAATGTGTTGGCTAACAGACTCATCATTTCATCGTGCGTCATAAAATCCTCCGAAGCAGATAAGATCCCACAAAAATTACGACTGCATACTGAATAAATCACTTCGTGTATGCAAATCATTCAACATCTCTCCATTCCAAGGAGTTGTTTTCAAGCATATCTTCCCAAAATACCATCTTGCCGTCCATGTCCATATTCTCATAGCAGATTTTGAGCAACGCAGTAAAAAGAACATCATCGGCACTTGAATTTTCGGATTTGCTTTTGTTTAGATAATCGGCAACGTCTCCAATCGTTTCAGCACCGATTTTTTTCAGTAACGGTTCGCACTCTTCCGGCCAGATTTCGCTGCCCACCGGCATGATGCGCATAACACCGTCAATAGGATACTCTATGCGAGTTTTATCCTCCTCGCACTGTGAGAAACCGTCTATAACGCTAATACAGCCCTCATACCTTGCCTTTGTAAGCAGGGTCAACGCTAATTCTTCAATAAGTTCGTCATAAATCATGTTTTCCTCCAATAGAAAAAGCGCCCACAAAAGTGAGCGCCCAGATAAAATATTCGGTTATGAGAACACCGGTAAACTTCCGTTTGCTGCATCTGTTTTCAGAATGGTGATCCAGTTGCTTTTGCCGTAGAGAAACCGCACGATATGCACCGTTTGCGTGGCATCGTCCACCGTGTAAAACGCAAGGTAATTCATAACGATGGTGAAGCGGATTCCCCATAAGGAAAGCAGTTTGTCGGAAACGACTTCAAATTTGTGCGGGAATTCTGCCAGTGCTCCGATTTTTTCGTCGGCCACGTCCAACAGCTTGTCGGCGGCAGTTGGATTTTTCAGTACAAGGTCGATATAGTCGTAGGCGTTCGCCATATCGCGCTCGGCGGCTTGGGTGACATGAATGTTGTATTTCATCTGCGCTCCCTGCGGTGGCGCAAATCAGCCATAACATCGGCAAAGGGGCGCGTGTTCCCGGCTTCCACGTCGGCAAGGCCCTCTTGCAGCTTGCTGTACAGTTCAATGCGGCCCGCCATTTCCTCATAGGTTTCCATGCTCATAACGGCAAGGTCGCCCTTACCGTTTTTGGTAATAAAGACCGGCTCGTTGTAGGCATGGCAGTAAGAGGAAATGTCATTGTAGTTGTTTCTCAAATCTGCGCTGGAACGAATGTTCGGCATAGATAGCACCTCTCTTTCATACAGAAATTATATCATAATTTGTGTATGAAAACAAGTAGGAGTTTTAGTTGAACGTAACAGTCCAATAAGTATACTGCCCCTCTGCCGTCTGACAGAACCAACAACCGACACCCATGCTCGTAAAGCTGGCATTGGTGATGTTGGCATAGTGGGCAGGACTGTTCTGCCAATAGCTGCATACGCTGCTGGCCGAGCCGATAGGCCCTGCCGCGCAGATTTCGCTGCGGGTAGTTATGCCGCTGTGGTCGAACGCACCGCCCGCGACAAAACTTTCGCAGCGGGCATCTGCCGCCGCGCTCAGCCCGCCGTCCATTGCCAGAGGGGAAAGTCCCGACGCCGCACGGATGGCGTTGATGTTCTCCTGCACGGCCCAGTATGCGCTGTCGCTGCTGTCGATGCTCCACCATTGCTCCGTACCGGCTGCGAGGTCGAACGGCACCGCACCATAACTCATACTAACCTGTGCCGTAGTGGCGGCTACGGTTTCCTCCACCGGGGCTTGCGTGGGTTCTGCGGTGGGGACTGCCGTCGGCACGGGCGTGGGGGCCTGTGTCGGTTCGGGTGTCGGCGCAGGGGTTGCAGTCTGCGCAGGTTCGGCGGTTGCAGCAGCTTCCACCGGCTGCGCAGTTTCTTCGGTGGCCGGTGAGATTTCCACCAGTGCAGCCGGTTCAGCCGCAAGAGTTTCATCCGCCGCCGCTGCACACCCGGACAGCGCCAATACCATGCCCAATGCAACAATAGATTTTTTCATAAAAACTACTCCTTTCATCCTTGGGGTGGTCGCGTATACGATTGGTCTTTCTGCCTTTAATCATAAAATTTATCGTTCCTCCTGTCCACGCTGTCGATTGTCGGTCTGACACTGTTGTTCCGGCTCGGTGTCGGTCACAATGTCTTTGTCGTTCATGTTCAGCAGTCCCTCCAGCACCGCAAGACGCTTACTCTTTTCAGTCAATTCCGTTGCCTGTGGAAATGGCCGCTTGACTTCTTCCTCGGCGCTGGCAAGCTGCTGTTCCAACTGGATTTGCATATTGCGGGTCTTTTCAATGATCGGTTCAATACCATTTGCCAAATTGGAAATGCGTGTCAGATTGCCTAGCACATCAGCTCCCAGCTGAGTGCTATATGTACCAGAGCCAGCCAATCTTGCATGGTACTCGTTGCCAAAAGGTAGATGTTGGATTTGCAGTTCCATACCCTTGAAATACCCGATAGCTACGGGCTTTTCGCTATTCAGTGCCAAGCCCAGCAGACCTAACAGGGCTTTCCCCGCAGGTTCTTTTTCGTAGTAAACTTTCTTTTCCAACTGGATACAGAAAACATCTTTGCCGTCCGCATCCACTACGGAGTGTTCCTTTACGGTGGCGGCGTCTACCGTGGCATTTTCAATCTGTTCTTTGCATTTTCGGATTTCAGCCGGGAAGCCGATGGCAATTTTATTTTCCAGTTCATAACGCTGGCTGTCATGGGCAGCTTTCAGTGTTTTAAGACGGGTCAACTGCACGTCCAAGTCCATCTTTTCCTTGATAAGCGGATTGCCAGCCGCCAATGCCTTGACCTCGGCGTAGGACAGTGCAGCCTCGTCCATATCATCGCAGCTGCGAGCCGGAGATTTTGAGGTCATGATCTGCCCGATAAATTTCTGCTTATTCTCGATAAGCTGCCATGAGTAGGCATCAAATGTTCCCTCCGTCACATAACGGAAAACATAGACCTCCTTATTTTCATTGCCCTGTCGTAATATTCTGCCCTCACGCTGCTCAATATCAGATGGCCGCCACGGTACATCCAGATGGTGCAGCGCCACAAGACGCTGTTGCACATTGGTTCCGGCTCCCATTTTGGCCGTGCTGCCCATCAGAACGCGAACTGCGCCGCTGCGAACTTTTCCGAAAAGTTCCGTCTTGCGGGCATCGGTGTTCGCTTCATGGATGAAGGCATTTTCTGTTTCGGGGATTCCGCGCTCGATCAGCTTTGCTTTCATGTCATCGTAGACATTGAAAACGCCCGCCTTGGGCGTGGACAGATCGCAGAAAACAAGCTGCGCACTGCGTTGAGGCATGGTCTGCTCCCATATATCAAAAATTTTGCCCACACAGATATTGACCTTGCTGTCAGGATCATCGGGCAAGTCGGGGTCGATCAAGCGCTGATCCAGCGCCAATTTGCGTCCGTCGTTGGTGATTTTCAGCATATTGTCCTCATAGGGCTTTACCATTTTATTGCGGATTTTGTCGGCCCGTTCGCCCAATTCCGCTACCATCAGTTTTTGTATTTCAGAGGGCTTTAGCTGGATGTTGGTCGGCTTGCCGCCCACAAGAGCAGGGACAGGCAGTTTCAGCATATCTGCTGTTTGAATATCGGCGCATTCTTTGAACATTGCCATAAGTTCAGGCAGGTTATAGAATTTTGCGAACCTTGTCTTTGCTCTGTATCCCGTTCCTTCCGGTGTAAGTTCCACTGCTGTAATGGTTTCTCCGAAAGTGGAAGCCCAGGCATCAAAGTGCTGCAACCCGTTTTTCACAAGCGTGTTGTACTGCAAATATCGCTGTATCGTATAGAGTTCCACCATACTGTTTGAGATAGGTGTACCCGTTGCAAATACGGTTCCTCGTCCTCCGGTAATCTCGTCAAGGTAACGACACTTCATAAAGAGGTCGGAAGATTTCTGTGCTTCCGTCTGTGCGATACCACCCACATTACGCATTTTTGTATAAAGATAAAGGTTCTTGTAATAATGGCTTTCATCAACAAAAAGCCTGTCTACACCAAGTTCCTCAAAGGTTACAACATCATCTTTTTTCGTCTGGTCATTGAGTTTATCAAGTTTCTGCCTGATAGATTTCTTTGACTTTTCAAGCTGCTTTATGGAGAAGTTTTCCCCTCGGTTTCGCTTGAGTTCTGCAATTCCTCCCGTTATCTCCTCAAGCTGCTGTTCTAAGATTGCCCTCTGTCTTTCAATGGACATCGGGATTTTCTCAAACTGTGAATGTCCGATAATGACTGCATCATAATCTCCGGTTGCAATCCTGCCGCAGAACTTTTTACGGTTCTTGGTTTCAAAATCTTTCTTTGTTGCGACAAGGATATTCGCCACCGGATAGAGTTGCAAATACTCAGCCGCCCATTGTTCGGTCAAGTGATTTGGTACAACAAACAGTGACTTGTTACAAAGTCCAAGCCTTTTCGACTCCTGTGCTGCCGCTACCATTTCAAAAGTTTTTCCTGCTCCGACTGCGTGTGCAAGAAGCGTATTTCCTCCGTAAAGAATATGGGCAACCGCATTTTTCTGATGTTCCCTGAGTTCAATTTCAGGGTTCATACCATTGAAGATGATATGACTTCCATCATACTCACGAGGTCTGACGCTATTGAATTTCTCATTATAGGATTTGCAAAGTCTTTCCCTTCGTTCAGGGTCAGACCATATCCAGTCCTGAAATTCCTGCTTAATCATTTCCTGCTTCGACTGAGCAATCGCTGTTTCCTTTTTGTTCAGGACAGCCTTCTTCTTTCCCTCATCATCTTCGATATAATCAAAGATACGCACATCTTTTAAGTTCAGCGTTTCCTCGATAATCTTATAGGCATTGATGCGGGAAGTTCCGTAAGTGTTATATGCCCTTACATTTCCTTTGTCATAGGATTTGCCCTCAATATTCCACTCACTCGTAAATGGGGAGAAGTGAACTTTGATATTCCACTGTGCATAGCGTGGTGTTTCAAGCAAATGAAAGATAAACTCCTGCACATCGTCCGGTGGCAGCCAAGTTGCACCAAGTCGCACGGAAATTTCACTTGCAGTCAGGTCTTTCGGCTGCACCTTTTGAAGTGCTTCTACATTGACCTTATAATCTTCCGGATAGAGTTCTGCCGACTTCTTTGCAATCCTCAGCTTTTCCCTGACATTACCCGAAAGGTATTCATCAGCCATCAGATACTTCGGTTCGTAAGAATTTCCATACTCATAAAGCGGGTTTAGGAAGATAACACCCTTTAAGTCCTCAAAGATTTCATTCTCCGATTTACCGGAAAGCTCCATCATATAGTCCATATCAATCGTGGCTTTTTCTCCAAGAGATACCGCCAACGCTTCGCTTGCCGTATCAACAGAAGTAACCGGAGTATGCGGCTTAATTGTCCTCTTAGAAAACATATCAGCCTTACGTTCCAGTTCTCCGTCCTCTCCGATTATCTCCAATGCAGAAAGCAAAGAGAATGAACTGTCCTGCGAAAAAGCAGAGGTATTTGCACGGCTGTTAATGAGTCCGTACTTACCTGAAAAGGTATCATAAAGTCTGTTTAATCTCTCCTGCTCCGCTTTTATTTCGCTGTCAGGGTAATCTTCTGTCTGCAATTCAATCAGCGTTCTGACGGAATTTCTAATAGCAATCATACCCTTAATTCGGTTCTCTGCGGTTGCCGACACCTCCACCGGAGTCATACGGGAATTTTCACGATAGTAGATTTTATCGTCTACCAACGTATAGGAAAAGTTTCTCACTGTCGGGTCTGCCGGAATAGAATTATCTTCCTCCTCCAGTTCTTCCTCAGTTTCATATTCCGTGATTTCTCCGTGAATGTTTGCTACTGCTTCATCAAGCTGTGCTGCAAGGTCTGCATTTTCATACGGCACACAAGTTGCTTCCATACCGAAACGCCCCGATACCATTTTCATTTCTCCAAGTATCATTTCGGGGTGCTGCACAAAATAAGAGTTCATCTTAATTCCGTTCTCATCGGTATCAAGATGAACCCAATCCGGCTCAATATCTATCAGTCTGTCACGCTTTTGTAGGATAAGAATATCCGAAACGACTTCCGTTCCTGCATTACCCTTAAAGGTGTTATTTGGCAATCGAATTGCTCCAAGAAGCTCTGCTCTCTGTGCAATATATTTTCGTACCGCCGAGTTTTCCTTATCCATTGTGCCTTTGCTCGTTACAAGAGCCATCACACCGCCGGGTCTTAACTTATCAAGGGACTTGGCAAAAAAGTAATCGTGTATCAGGAACTTATGCTTGTCGTACCTTTTATCTAACACCTTAAAATCTCCAAAAGGCACATTGCCAACCACTCCATCAAAGAAGCTGTCCGGCAGATTGGTTTCTTCAAATCCTTGTGCCGCAATGGTTGTTTTCTGGTAAAGCTGCTGTGCAATCCCTGCGGAAATCGTATCAAGTTCCACACCGTAAATCTTACTGTCCTGCATTGCGTCCGGCAGCATACCGATGAAATTACCGATACCGCAGGACGGCTCTAACAAGTTGCCTTCCTTAAAGCCCATCTGCTCCATTGCCTTATAAATGGCTGTGATAACTTCAGGCGGCGTGTAGAACGCAGTCAATGTGCTTTCTCTTGCCGAAGCATATTCCTCCGGTGCTAATACCGAAGAAAGTTCCAGATATTCCGTTGCCCACGCTGAATTATTTTCATCAAAGGCTTCTGAAAGCCCACCCCAACCGACATACTTTGATAAGATAATCTGTTCTTCAGGAGTGGCAAATCTGTTTTCTTCCTGACATTTTTTAAGAAGCTGTATCGCCATAATATTTCTGCGGAAGCGTTCCTTTTTACCAACCGTTTCAACCTCATTTTCTCTAAGATTAAAGGTGTGACGGTCTGCCATAGGCACATCAGGGTGCAAGTCAAAGCCTTTGACTTTTTTCTTCTGCTCCCAAGCGGGAACTAACGGCTCAGACTCTTTTTCATTTCTTTCTTCGGCAGGTTCTTCCTTTACAATCAAATGCTCATTCATCGGATTCTCTCGCACTTTTCTGTCAAACTCTGTGCGTGAAAATTCCTTATTGAACAGTGGCATATCATAGTCATAGAGCATTACTCTCTCATCATCAACAGATAAGATTTCGTACTCAGAAGCACCGATATACACCTTATCGCCAAGATGATATTCATACTGCACATCTTGTAGCTGTTCTGCTTCTTCAGGTTCTTTTTCGGTTGGTTCGACCTCTTGCTCCGGTGGTGCATTAGAAAGTATCTCACGATTTCTTTTCGTTTCCTCGATTTTGGCTCTGCGTTCCTCTTGACTTTCAAGCCACTGAGGATAGCGTTCTTTTTCCTTTGGATTTAAGTATCTGTCCATTCGGATAAGTTCCCCGATACGCTTCTCCACCTGCGACCACGAAAGTGTGATATGTGGATTTTCTTTACCGATGCCTTTCGTAATCGTAATACCTTTTCCATCGTGGCTCTCATCAATGCCTGCCCCGATTATGACGGGATAAGAACCGCCCCAACCATATTCATTTTTCAAGAAGTCGGCATTTTCTTTTGCAGAAAGACTTTTTTCAAACTGCTCATAAATACGCATTTTTCCCTCAGAAAATCCGCTTCCATTCGCAAGAATAGCGTCGATAATCTCCTGAGAAAAAGTAAAGGCAGAGGTTTTCTTTTCCTCTGCCCGACCGTCTAATATGAATGTCATCTGACCGTCCATTGACGGTAATGGTTTTATGCTGTCACTTAATTCTCCCAGTAATCGCATAGCTTCAAAATGACGGGCAATAACAGCCCAATCATAATAGCTCTGTGCGGTTCTGCTGTCGTATTTGCCCTCCCACAAATGCAGAACGTTTTCAAAGGTCTTGTACCCTACTGTCCTGCCGTCCTCTAAAGTAAGTTCGGTATAATCATTATTGAAAATACTCTTTATATACTCTGTGCGGTCTTTGTTATCAGGATTACGTTCATAATAATCTTTGATTTCTTCCAGACTTGCTGATAAATGTGGTGTCGTTCTGAGAATTTCATTGATTACTTCATCACGTCCAAAGAACGGAAGGCTTTTATCCTCGTGCGTTCTGTCGTAATACTCTAAGCGAATATCACTTCCGCTTTCACGATTTCCTGTGCCGAGCTGCGAAGAGAGTTCATCAGACGAACCCATTTCATCATATCCTCCGCTTTCATCTGTTCGGTCACTCCCTCTTTCTGTGCCATCTGGCTCAGAATTGTTTTCTCCATCTTGCTGGCTCTCTGTTCCACTTCCGCCAAGTGCTGTGTCAGTTCGCCCCTCGTCAGGAGATTGTAGTAAAGGACTCTGTGATGTTCCTTCAGAAACTCTCTCCTCATCTGAGCGTATCTGCCCAACGTCACTTCCGGCTGCTGTGGAAGTTTCAGGTTCGGAAGGCTGTAATCGCCCACCATCGTGTAGGTCAGTTCGTTCATTGTCCAAACTCCTTTCGTCGTTATTTTCAACCTTATTGTATTCATTTCTGTCCTGACCGACAATTATGCGATTTTGACGGTTGAGTGCAGTAATTGTTTTAGATATTTCCGTCAATCCCATTTCTGCAATATCACTGGTAGCAAATCCAAGTGCATTGAGTGTTTCCTGCGTATTGAAGTTGGTAACATCTCTGAAATCATCAAGTTCAAAATAACCGTCCGTATCAACGCCGAGCCTTGACATCATCATATATGCCACACTGTTTGTCACGACATTTTTATAAATGAAAGCCACAATATCCTCTTCCACTTCCTCAAAGGAACTGCCCTCGGTTGCATAGTAAAGGTCTTGCAGATAATCAGGGATATTATCCTCTGCCGCATTTCTTGCTGCTCCCATAATTGCTTCGGCAAGACTGCTCTTATTCTCAATCTCTCCGAAAGTGCTTTCCAATGTTTCAATCACATCAGCTTCGTATTCCTGACGCATATTCCAAATCGGGACTGTTCTTGAATATCTGCTTTCGTGAGTATCTGAAATATCAAAGTAATGTGTCAGTCTTTGCCGTGAACGGTTTTCATCAGCAAAAACAGCAATACCTCTTGCACCTCGGTTGACCCATCTGCCAAAAATTTTGTTCCACTGCTCTATCTCAAGAACCGCTGTTGCATCAGGTCGCTGTGCATATACAAGAAGCTGTTCGTCATAGCGTAACTTATAATTTCGGCAAGCTGAAGCTAAGAATGCCTGCCAGTTCTGAGGATTTGACACAACCGTTTTGCAGGTGCGGTTGTAAAGCTCAGAAATAAGGTCATATTTTCGTGCCATTACTCTTGCACCTCCTTATCGCTGTTTTTCTCTGTTTCTGGTCTTGTTTTTTGACGGTTCGGATTGATTGATAAGTTCAACTTTACTTCCATTAAGCTCCATTTTTTCAGCAAACTCGCATATATGATAGCAGCAATTTCCGACATACAAATGGTAGTCATCAATATACTTGCACACTCTGTCTGCTGTGTGTCCATCACGAAAAGTAATCCTGATTTTCCCTCCATCGGGAATATAGAATTTCAAATTGTAATGACTGTCTATAAATCGAATTTGCTTTTTCTGCGGCTCTGCTCTATTCTCCTGTTGCTTCATTTTCCTTACCTCTCATTTTTGTTGCTTCATCAGAACCGCCGCCCAAATACGAAAAGAGTTTACCGGACTTTGTATTCTTCTGAAGCTCCATAATCACACCCATATCAGGAATCGTGATATTCGGGATTTTCAGGATTGCTTCCATATCAAGCTGCTGCAACTTTTTCTCCGTATCACAACCGGAGTCAAAGAGTTTATTCAGCACCTTGACCTTATTCTGAAAAGTTGCTTTGTCTTTCACGAAAATACCTCCTTAGCTAATGTTGATTACAATAGAAATACTGCCGCTCTGTTCTTCTTTCTGCGGATTACGTGAATACTCAGGAAAAAGGGACTGTACTCTCTGCCTTGCCCTGCGTATGGTTTCAAAACAAGGAAGTCCGTATGCTCGGTAATTAAATACAATATCCTCAAGCGGAAGATTTCCGGCAGGTATATATCCGTACCGATTGTAATAATGCAGAATGAGAAGCATATCATCATACCTCGACATCGGGCATTCCTTTAAGATTTCAAGCACTCGGCTCTCCACCGTTTTCTGTTGTTTCATAGTGTTCCTCCAAAAAATAAAGGGACAGAGTTTTTTACGCTCTGCCCCGACTGGTTAATGTTCGCTTGTTACTTACTTCTTACGGTTTTTAACCTGAAGAAAGATAAAGCCGCCGACAATAACGGCGACTAATGCGATAGCGATAATTGTCTTTGCTTCCATTACTCGTTACCCTCCTTTTTCTTCTTTTGGTGTGCAACAACAGAAGTTACGGCGATACCGACAGCAGAAAGTCCGGCAAGGACATACCAAAGTTTCATATTGGTATCATCTCCTGTTTTCGGAGTATCCCTCAACTCATTGTGCATTTTTACAACGGCTGTTTCATCAAGTTTGATAGTAACATTCTGGTCGGCAGGTGTGATATATGCGGCAGAGGCATTGTTTGCCACTTCGGATACGGTATATTCGCCAATACGAAGTCCCTCAATCACAATTTCGCCGTTCTTATCTGTTTCAAATGTCATATCATAACCGTTTGCTCCGGTTACTCTGAACGCAAAACCTTTGACCTTACCGTCTGAAGATGTCTTAACGATTTTCAGTGTTCCACGCATAGCTTCATTGATAAATCCAACTCCAGCCTTATTCTCAACGGAATAAGTTGTTTCGTCTTTCTCAATGAAAACAGAGTATTCTCCCTTATCAAGCAGGAAGCCCTCCGGTGCTTTTGTTTCACGGACAATATATTTTCCGTAAAGCAGCTCTTTCATCTCATAAATTCCGGTTTCGGTTTCTTCAAGATTTCCGATAAGTTCATCGCCATCATCAATCTTTCCGTTCTCATTGGTGTCCTTATATACCTCAAAGGTTGCACCCGTAAGTTTGTTATCCGGATATTCAGCGTCCACCTTCGTGAGTCTGATATTGCCGTGAACATACTCATTGACAATCTCAATTTCAACTACCTGCTCGGCTTTGCTGATATTGACCTCATACGCTTTTTCATCAAGAACAAATCCCTTTGGCTGCTCGATTTCTCTTACAATCCATTTGCCATAAGGAACTTTTGCAAAAGAAAAACTACCGTCTTTTGCAGAGGTAGTCGTCATAAGTGCAGTATCCTTTGTAAATTCTGTTTCTTCGGCTTTGAAGATACCGATAACAGCACCCTCAAGTGCTTCTCCGTTCTCGTCAATCTTCTTACCTGATACAGAACCATAGATAAGTTCATTCTTGATTTCTTTTCCATCATTCACTTTGATTTCAACCGTTGCGGTATCCTGACCTGCGTATTCAAATACAACCGGATACTTCGTATCAGAGAGAATATAATGCTCATCGGTTGCAATCTCTTTGACATAGTATTTGCCAAACGGAAGGTCTGACTTCATAACAGCAGTTCCATTTTCATTTACGCTGACAATCTCAATCAGTCCATCAGCCGGAATAACGGTACCGCTTGCAGATACAATATCTTCTGCGGCATAAAGACCAAAGCTGATGTTTTTGATTTCTCCGTTGTCGCCAATACCAAATGTCTCGTCCTTTTCAATGGCTTTTGCAAGGCTTACCTGCACTTTCTGTCTTTCGTTATAGAACGATGTGGAAGTTTCGGTAACAGAGATATTCTGACCTGCATAAGTAAGCTCAACCGTATGTGTTTCGCCACTCACTACCATTCCGTAAGGTGCGGTAATTTCCTTGACCTTGTATTTTCCGAGATAAAGTTCTTTGCTCTTAACAAATCCATCGGAGCTTGTTGTGATAGTATCTACCACTTCGCCCTTTGAATAGCGGAGTGTACCGTCCGGTGTACTAATATCTTCCGCAGCACGGACTTCATAAACTGCACCCTCAAGTCCTGCCACTTCATAAACAGGCTGATAAATAACATCACTGTCCTCAGAACCACTTACATTGACACCACTAAATACTTCTCCGGTCTTTTCAACCGTGATAGTACCTTTCTGTGCCATATTCGGCTTATTGACTTTCACAACAGTTACGCCGCCTTCCTCTGTGGAATTTTCTTCGGTAATATCAAAATATACCGGAGTATCATCAAGTACATATCCGTATGGAGCTTGTACCTCTACGATGGAATATCCCTTGCCGTAATCTAATTTCTCAGGTGTTACAAGAGAACCATTTGCGTCGGTATAGAACACATCAATCGTGGTCGGTGTCGGATAAGTAAAGGTCATTTTGACCTGATTGCCCTGCGGGTCGTAAATCTTAAATCCTGCTCCTGCATACGGAATACTCTTTCCGCTTTCTGCGTCCACCTTAACTACATTGACAAAGCTCTCGAAGTTACGGTTATTGATGAGATAACGATAAGTCTGTGCGTTCTGTGAAATGAACACATCAAAATCATCCATCATCTCTCTGCCTTCCCAACCGGAAGTCTGGTGTACGGTATAAATACCATACGGCATATCTTTTGTCTGACCGAAGCCATTTTCATCGCAAACAATGGTATCTCTCTCGTCTTTATTGGCTGCGTCATAGCTTCCGGCAGATTTCAAATAAATCTCAAAGGAAGCACCCTTTTCAGGAGTTTCAATCTTTGTTTCTCCATCATCAGTGTGTTTAATGATAGCCACATTGCCTTTGATTACCTGCTCGGTTACATCATTGGAAGTAAGGTTGTGTTCCACCTCATAAAGTTTCGGGTCTGCACCTACTTCATGGATAGTCTTATCAAGCAAATATCCCTCTGACGGTGTGATTTCTCGGATTGTCCAGTCGGTATCACAAACATATTCTTTAGTAGTGAACTGACCGTTTTCATCAGTAACATACTTATCTACAAGCGTTTCGCCCTTATAGATACCGTAAACTGCTCCCGAAAGTTTGGCATTGCCCTGTGCTTCGCCTTTCTCAGCGTCGCTCTTTGTGACTGTTACAGTAAATTTCTTCAAAATGTTATTGAAGTTTCTTGTGGTTACTTCTTTCCACTTCACTGGTACAGTCTGATTTTTCGGTACGACATAACGGATAGCTGTGTCTACTTCTTCAAGTGTATATGGTTCAGAACCACTGATAAGCACATCTTTGAAAGTTGCCACACCGTTTTTGTCTGTAACTGCATACTGGTCAACAGCATCACCGGAAAGAGAAGTACCGAAAAGATGGAACTTCACACCTTCAACAAGGTTATCTTCTGAGGACTTCACTACCTGAAGGTCGCCACGCTTCAATTTGTTATTGAAAGTGACCTTTGCAATCTGTCCTGCTACAACAGTAACTCTATGTGTTTCCTGCGGCTCGTACTTATCGTATGCCTGCTCGGTTACGGTATAGATACCCGGCATAAGGTTATCAATCTGGAACTTACCGCCATTAGCTGTTGTAACTGTCTGATTGATACCGTTTCCAGTAATTGTGAAGTTAATACCGTCAACTTTACCGTCCTCACTAGTCTTTACAATCTGACAAGAACCATAGCTGACTTTCATCTTCACATAACCGTTGATACTGTCGCTTACTTCCTGAGCATAGCTGACAACATCCTGCACACTGGAGTTCTGACCGTGTTTGCCCTCTGACCATACAACCACACCTCTGCGGACTGCATTTTTCTTGGTTGCGGTAATGGTAAATTCCTTACTCGGTGCAGTATCCATAGAAACAGTAAGTTTGTTACCATTCACTGAAAAGCTCACTCCACTGATACTTGCCTTGAAATTATATTTAGACAGCACATTATTGGAGTCTGTCAGAGTAGTTGTGTACTTACTTCCGTTCCACTCAAGTTCTATTGTCTTTGCCGAACCGGACGATTTATTACAAAAGCTCGGTATGGTCGCATGGTTCTGTACACTCTGCACCATACTGTTGTAATAACTGAAAATCTTATTGCGGAGCGGATGCTTTGCATTGATGACATCTTTCACATTGCTGCAACCACTGGCTGCTACATGATTGAAGTTCACATCACGCTCTCCGATAACAGTTTCCCAGATAAGAAGCTGTGTGGCATAAGCCTGTGCAATGCTGTTTGCTGCTGCTTCATTCTGTGACCTCCAAGATGTCGAGATTGTCCCACGGTAGCCATACTGTAAAATACGACCAACGAAAAGACGGATTTCATCTCCGGAAATAACCCCATTGGATGCAAGGTTATTAAAATAATTTTCGTCATACTTATTCATTGTCTGACCGACCTTGAGCGAAATTCCCGGCTCAATACAATAAGCAACATTGCCTGAGTATGAGCCAATAGCCTTAAGATTGGTAAAATTGGAACGTCCGGTATGCCAACCATTTTTCAAGGTCAAATTGCTGTGTCCCCATACCCCATCGTAATTAGCATCGCCATCACGAGGGAAATCGACCATATAAACATCGGCTTTTTCTCCCGAAGCAGCATATGCTGTTGTCGAGCCAATGCCTGCAAAAGTGGTCACACACATAAGGGTCGCCAAGAAAAGCGACGTGACTCTTTTGAATTTTGACTTTATCATTGCGTTTCCTCCTGTAAAAATTGAAAAACACACCGTATCTCTACGATGTGCCTTTGTGGATTTTCTCTTACGACAAGATTTACCTGCCGAAAAACAAATGCGGATTTTTCGTTAATTTTTCATTTTACCATACACCTCCAGTCCGTTCATACTGTGCGATTGCCCCTTAGAGATAGACATATACTTTGAGATAGTTATATTCAAGTGAGATAGTATATATCATTTTCGGTAGGTAAAAATATAACTAAGGGGTTAGAGTGTGAGAAAGGGGAACTGTAAAACAGGCTATCTGCTGTCACGCTCTGCACGATTACGCAAGAACTTGTTGTAATGCTCCAATGCCTTGCAGACAAAATCCTCCGTCTGACTGACGGGAATGTTTTTCGGGATAAGCTGTCTTACTCTGTCGCCCCTCAACACGATTTTTTCCTTTTGGTTCGGCTTTTCCTCAGACATAACAGCGTGGATTGCTTCTGTTGTAAGGTTGCCCTCGTTGAATAACTTTCGCATACGGATTGTCTGGTCGTGTGACGGGGTTGCGTCATTCAGGTCGATTTCGTCAACCACATCACGCTGGCAATCTTCGTCAAGATAGGAAAGTTCTACGGCAGGACGCATTTTAATACGCCCCTCGTCAACAAATTCAAGCAGTTCAGGAACAAGGTTTGTCAGACGAATATAACGCTGTATTTGTGTTTGACTTTCTCCACTTTGTGCAGCAAGTTCTTCCCTTGAATAATTTTGTCCCACTGGGACTAAATTATTTTTTGTAGGTCTGCCTGCTTGTCTTTTCATTGCTTCCAAACGCATTTTATAGGCAAAGGCTTTTTCACTCGGCAATATCTCTGACCTCTGGAAATTACTTTCAACCATTAAAATGGTCGCTTCATCTCTGTTCAGGTCTACAATCTCACTTCTCAGTGTTTCAAATCCTGCCAGTTCACAAGCTCGCTTTCGTCTGTGTCCTGAAACAAGTTCGTATCTGCCGTCCTCTTTCTGCCTTACCGTTGCCGGAGTAATCACTCCTCTTTCCTTGACACTCTCCACAAGCTGCATCATATCTTCATCGTCCCTGACCTTAAACGGGTGGTCGGGGAAATCATCAATTAGCTCCAATGGAATATCTCGGATTTTTGAAAGCTGTTCTTCATCTCTCTGTGCCTGCGTGGTAAATAAATCATCGAGCTTCGTGAGAGTGAAGTCGCTCTTTCTTCCTGCCATCGGCTAACACCTCCTTTGTAAATTCAGCGTATGCCTTAGACACTGTGCTGTTTGGCTCATAAGCATAAATACTCTTGCCTTTGGAAGAAGTTTCAGCGGCTTTTACGGCAATCGGGATTTGTGTTCGATACATTCTTATCTGATTACCAAAGTTTGCCCTGAGTGCTTCCACCGTACTCTTTGCAAGGTTTGTTCGGCTATCCACCAAAGTAAGAAGCATACCGTCTATCTTAATATCCGGATTGATATACTTCTTTACTTTTGAAATGGTCTGCACAAGCTGTGTCATACCCTTTGCAGGCAAATACTGAGCCTGAACCGGAATAATAACACTGTCTGCCGCCGATAAAGCATTGAGAGTAACCATACCAAGTGAAGGCATACAGTCTATAATTACATAATCATATCTGTTCTTCACTTGACTCAGATAATTCTTGAGTGTAGTTTCTCTGCTCATTGCGTTCACAAGGTTAAATTCCATTGCTGAAAGCTCAAGGTTTGCCGGAACAAGGTCAACACCTTCTTCGTGGTGCAGGATACCAACCATAGGGTCTGTCATCGTTTCATTGATTACATCTGTGAGTTTCGTTGCAAGCGTGATACCCAAGCCGTCTGTATCCTGCCAACCAAGACAAGTCGTTAAATCTCCCTGCGGGTCTGCGTCTATGAGCAATACTTTCTTGCCCTGCATTGCAAGCCCGACTCCGAGATTAACTGTTGTGGTGGTCTTTCCGACTCCGCCTTTCTGGTTACATACGGAAATCGTTTTACAGTTTGACACTTCTTTTTGCCCTCCTTTCTGAAAATTCATAGCCACCGCATTATGGCTATGTACCTGACCGACTCATTTCCTAATCGGTCATAGCAATATTTGTTCTCAACACCCCTTGCCAAGCAAAATGCTTATGGGAAATCACTAAGGAACAGACTGCTTATCTGTATCATAGGGTTCTAACCTCTGCCGGGTACTCCGCCAGCTCCGTAGAGAAGTATCATTATCATTCTGACTGTCATCGCCATATCAGGGGCAACCTGATACTCATAGCCGGAGTTCTCGCTATTCTGAAATACAGAAATCACGGCGTACCTGCTAAAGTGGCTATCATCAGAAATAAAGTCTTAGTGAATGACTTATTCAATTTTCAAGCGAAAAGGCTTCCGTTTTTGCTATCCGGAATGAACCCCTTCACTCATTTGGACAAAGGGGTATGAAATGCACACCCAAAATCTCCTCTTTTCCAAAAAATTCTTCCAAAAAATTTTTGAAATAAAAAAGCCGCCTGCTCCGGTTAGGAAACAGACGGCAAATCACGTTCTAAATGTATTCAATTTTCAATTTCTTTTTCTTTGCTTCAAGCACTTTACATAGAACATCATCTACTGCGTCGGTGTATCGTCCCTGAGCTGCTAAATTGTTCTTCAATTCAATGAGCAATTGTATCACTCGGCTTCGTTCTTCTTCATTTAAGTATAGATGATAGGTTTTCTCTCTCATTGGCTGTCCCTCCATCTTTCAAATGTATTTTTGATTATCTCCACATCTTCCTCGGTATCAGAAGAAATAAATATATGTACGCTCTGAAAAGCTTTCTTTAAATTATTGGCATAATCCAGTTCTGTGCCTTTCATCGGCAACTTAATCAGCCTTATTCCTCTTTGCTTGCACATATATGCTTTCATTATTTCTATATTCTCGTCAGCACTTTCTGACTCAATAGCCAACTTCTCTGAAGCTATGTATGTTTCAAGCGGAACTCCAAGCAATCGGTCAGAACCAAGTTCTGCTTTCAAGCCTTTCTTATTAGAATAATAGCTGACAGCCAAAGCAGGAAACAATGACAAATACTCCTGCTCACAAATTCGGCAGCCTTTATTCAATATCGTTCTTTCATTTATCTTCATACTCCACGAATGACCGTGCCTGCATTTCCACCACGCTCTCTTTGCCGAAGTTCGTGATACCTCTGTAGGTTTCAGTTTATTCTGTTCATAATCCCATTCGCTAAGAAGCTGACTGTCTGTTGTCGCCAAATCATTATATCCGGCAAGGACTTCTCTCTCCGCACAAACGGGGCATACCGTACCTTTCACACGGGCATTGATAACTGATTTCCACTCGTTACCGCATTTTCTGCACTTCCACCAGACATTTTTCCTCGACTTTGCATTTACTTCATCAGGCTTCAATGGCAAGTTCTTCTCCGACCACTCCGAAGCAATTTCAGGGTGTGTTGTCTGCAAATCATTAAACCCTTTCAGGAATATGTACCCACTGCAATACGGGCATTTGCTCCCACCGGAACGAGTAGAAATAAGGGTGTTCCACTCTCTGCCGCAATCCTTACACTTCCACCAAGCCTTACGATTGGCAAAGACCGTAACCTGAGTTGGAAGTAACGGATAATTTCTATCCGACCACTCGGCAGCTATATCCGGCAGAAGTGTTGCAAGGTCATTAAATCCTGCCAACACTTTATTATGAGAGCAGTACGGACAACCTGTTTTATTTATTGTCCTGCTCTTAACGGCAGCTTCCCACTCGTGACCTTTTTTACATCTCCATATCACTTTCTTATGAGAACCAATAGAAACCTCTATCGGTTTTATCTTATTCTTTTTCGACCACTGCTTTACCAATAGTGGCTCTAATGTCGCCAAATCGTTAATACCTGCAATCACTCTCGCACCGGAACATATCGGACATTTCTCTCCATTAGAACGAGCCTTAACGCTTGCCTGCCATTCATGACCGCAAGCACCTCTCCACCATACTTTTTTATTTGAACCGAAAGTAATGTCATCAGGCGTAAGCGTTAAATTCTTTTCCGACCACTCCGAAACAAGCTCCGGGTGTACTTCTGCTAAACTGTTATTCATAGCCAAACCTCAACCTCCTTGTGCTTAGAGTATATGAAGTTTTGGCTTTATCTTGTAGTTTGCGAATATCCGTATAAATAGAAAAAGCCCTTTGAGAAAGGGATTTCTCCTCTCTCAAAGGGCAAGTTGGCAAACTGAAAGTTATCTTCCTGCCAAGGATTTTCCAACAACATAAACACCAACCAGCATTTCTCCAATTGACAATCCCAATAGTAAGCCAGAAATAAAGTCCTTAAAATCCGAACCACCAATTGCATATGAAAGAGCCTGTACTGCAATACCCATTACAATAAGCATAATTCCATATAACATATTTTTTTGCTTTTCTAACTCCTGCGTTCTTCTTAGCAAATCTAAAATCTGCTCATCATCATAGGTACGAACACTATTTTCTTCGGATATTTCACCATCCATCAGTTCTGCCACTGTAACTTCAAGTTCTTCGCATAGGCTTTTTACAATGGAATAGTCCGGCATACACTTACCGGTTTCCCATTTTGAAATAGTCTTATTAGAAACACCAAGTTTCTCTGCTAATTGTTCCTGTGTTAGATTTTTCTGTTTTCTCTTTAATGCTATAAATTTTCCTGTAACTAATTGGTTCATATGTATTCCTCCATTCATTTGATGATATAAAGGTACTTCTTTCATCATTGAAATAAAATCCCTTGTAAGTAGAATATGGGTGGAATCTCTGAAAAAAATGGAATATTTCATAAAAAACTCAACAGAAACTTCCGATTTGTATTTCTGTTTGTTTTAAAAATGGGCAACTCCAATTGGAATTGCCCACTCATTGCACTAATTATGCGATTTTTTCTTGCTTGCACCGATTTCTGCATCAAATGATGTAAGTTTGATGTAAATCGCTGTTTTTTCAGTTTTTTATCAAATGAAGTACGTCCCGTCTATTCGATAAAACGGTACATCTTTACATCATCTTAATACAGCTTTGCACCAGCCGGGATGTGGTTATCAACCATCAGAAGATGAAGTTTTTCTTCGCCCTCTTCCTCATGGATTGCACTAAGTAACATTCCACAAGATTCAATTCCCATCATTGCTCTAGGTGGCAGATTTGTGATAGCTATAAGTGTCTTACCTACCAGTTCTTCTGGTTCGTAGAATGCGTGAATACCGCTTAAAATGGTACGTTCTACGCCTGTTCCATCATCCAGAGTAAACTGTAAAAGTTTCTTTGACTTCGGCACTGCGACACACTCTTTTACCTTTACTGCACGGAAATCGGACTTGCTAAAAGTCTCAAAATCTACCTCATCTTTGAACAATGGTTCGATTTCTACCTTTGAAAAATCAATCTTCTCAACTGGCTTTTCTGAAACTGTTTTAGCCTGCGCAACGTTGTTTGCTTCGTTCTTTGCTGCCCCCTGTGACTTCATTGTCGGGAACAGCAGTACGTCACGTATTGCCTGGCTGTCTGTAAGCAGCATAACCAGACGGTCGATTCCGTATCCGATACCACCTGTAGGCGGCATACCGATCTCCAGTGCATTCAGGAAGTCTTCATCTGTGTGGTTTGCTTCTTCATCTCCTGCGTCAGCAAGAGCATCCTGTGCTTTGAAACGCTCTCTCTGGTCAATCGGGTCATTGAGCTCGGAATATGCGTTACACATTTCCCATGTATTAATGAACAGCTCGAAACGCTCTACCTTATTCGGATCAGAAGGTTTCTTCTTTGTCAGCGGAGAAATCTCGATCGGATGATCCATGATAAATGTTGGCTGGATCAGTTCTTTTTCACAGTATTCCTCGAAGAACAGGTTGATGATATCACCCTTCTTATGACGTTCTTCATATTCAATATGATGCTCATCTGCAAGCTTCTTAGCTGCTTCATCATCTGCAACTTCATCAAAGTCAATTCCTGCATATTTCTTGATCGCATCATTCATGGTCAGACGTTCAAAAGGTTTGCTGAGGTCGATCTCGATACCATTGTAGGAAATCTTCGCAGAACCACAAACCTTCTCTGCCAGATAACGGAACATAGACTCAGTCAGTTCCATCATGCCTTCATAATCTGTATATGCCTGATAAAGCTCCATCAGAGTAAACTCCGGATTATGACGGGTATCTACACCTTCATTACGGAATACACGTCCGATCTCATAAACTCTCTCAAGACCACCAACAATCAGTCTCTTCAGATAAAGCTCAAGAGAAATACGAAGCTTAACATCTTCGTTCAGTGCATTATAATGAGTTTCAAACGGTCTTGCTGCAGCACCGCCTGCATTTGCAACCAGCATCGGAGTTTCCACTTCCATGAAGTCACGGTCTGCAAGGAAGTTACGGATTTCTTTCAGAATCTGGGAACGTTTGATAAATACGTTCTTGCTGTCCTGATTCATGATAAGGTCTACATATCTCTGACGATAACGCATATCTGTATCTGTCAGTCCATGGAATTTCTCAGGAAGAATCTGTAAGCTCTTGGAAAGAAGAGTCATGCTTTCTGCATGGATAGAAATCTCACCTGTTCTTGTTCTGAATGCAAAACCTTCCAGTCAGAAGATATCACCGATATCGGATTTCTTAAAATCTGCATAAGAATCTGCTCCGATCGCATCTCTTGCTACATATACCTGAATATTTCCCTGTAAATCCTGGATATTGCAGAAAGAAGCCTTACCCATAACTCTCTTGAACATCATACGGCCTGCGATCGCTACGTGGATCGGGCTTGCGTCCATGATTTCTCTTCTCTCTTCATAATCTTTCTTAACAGCTTCCTTTGCCTGTTCTTCATCAAGACCTGTTACATCTACTTCTGCACGATCTTTGAGAAGTTCTGCCTCATGTGCTTCATAAAGACTCTTCACTTCCATTGAGTGATGAGTCTGGTTAAACTTTGTGATCTGAAATGGGTCTTTTCCATTAGCCTGAAGATCTGCCAGTTTATCGCGACGTACCTTCAGTAACTGGTTTAAATCCTGTTCCTGCTTCTGCTGTGCCA
>OMEA01000383.1_pt1 | contig 23312 bp, 23 predicted proteins | sample 1645321 | NCBI WGS metagenome assembly OMEA01 (sample SAMEA103958151, study PRJEB25191) | human gut metagenome
AAAACTGACTAACCAGTCAGTAGTAAAATTATATATTTATTTAGGGCTGTTTGTCAAATATTTTTTAGAAATAAGTACGCACACCCATATAAGTATTAGCTTTATTACCACGCACATCCATGGTTTCGCCGTAAAGCGACAGGTTATCATGCAAGCGGAATTCGCCGCCCAGACGCACCTTGAGATCATCAAAATCGTATAACTGGGAATACAATCTGAAATCCCTGCCTAAATCATAGCTGGCGCCGACGCCGAAGTCACCCTGCATGGCACCCATACTGAAAGCAGCGTTGCCATACTGACGGCCTACGAGAAAATCGAATTTATTGGCATTGCCGATGTCATAACCGCCCATATAAAGGAAGGTATCATCCGCAGGATGCAGCGTTACGCCCAAGCTGCCGCGCCAGTCACCGCCCTTGGCGGCAAAGCCGGCGTCAGTCGAAACCTTCGCCTCGGTGATGGTTCCCAAAATTCTGTTGGCACGCTCGCTCGTTTCCTTGACGTTGACCAGCGTTTCCTTCAGCGATTTCTGTGTTACCGGATCCTTGGCTACAGTTTCCAGCACCTCGACAATATTTTCCATACGCTGGCTGGTGTCCGCCATATTTTGAGCAATCGCAGCCACATTCTGGCCTGTCTTGCCGTTATTGTCCACACCGGCCATAATGCTTTCGATATGTGCCGCCGTGCCGTTCATACGTTGGCTCAGCTCATTAATCTGATGAATCATCGAAGTAATATCCTGCTGGTTGGCTACTGCCACATCAGCCATGACCTTCGTGAAGGTATTCATGTTCTCGGCGATGTCATTCATATTCTTAAAGCCGGATTTCATGGCCTGCTGTACTTCCTTGTCGCCAAAAACATTTTCAAAGGCATTGGCTATATTTTCCATACGCTTCACCAAATCACCGGAGGAAGCAAAAAACTCATCCATACCGCCGCCGGGAACACCGTTAATCGTGCTGCCTTCAGCTACATAGCCGTTACCCTGCTTAGCAGGAGGAATGACACTGACAAATTTTTCGCCCATAATACCGTCGGAAGAAATCGTAAAGGTTGCTCCCTGCGGTATTTTGATATCATCGTTGATTTCTGTGATAACCTCTACCTTATCGTGTGCCACATTAATTTTTTTAACCGTGCCTACCTGCACGCCTGCATAGCGCACAACATGCCCAGGCATCAGTCCGCTTACCTGAGGATAGTTAATGCGCAGCTCATAGCCTTTTTTGCCAAAGCTGAAAGCACCCATAAAGGTAATAATGCCGGCCAGCACCACTGCGCCGCCTAATGCAAAGGCACCTACCTTAACCTCACTGCTGCTCATCCTTCTCCTCCTCTTTCAATTCAGTACCGTTAATAAATGCTTTAACGATAGGATTAGTGCTGTTTTTTATCTCCGCAACCGTGCCTATCTGCACAATGCGTCCATTATATAGCATAGCGATACGGTCTGCGGCGTAATAGGCCGATTCCATATCGTGTGTTACCAAAACCGATGTTACTCCCAGCGTCTGCTGAGTTTTGCGTATTAGCCTGCTGATGGTCATCGTCATTACCGGGTCCAGACCTGAGGTGGGCTCGTCATAAAAAACCATCTGCGGCTGCATAGCCAGCGCCCGCGCCAAACCGACGCGCTTTTTCATACCGCCGGAAAGCTCTGCCGGCAGCATGTGCTGCGTATTCGGCATGCCTACCATCTCCAGCAGCTTGCCGACGCGCTCCTGTATTTCCTCCTCCGGCAGCTTAAAGTGCCGCCGCAGGCCAAAGGCTACATTCTCGCCTACGCTCAAAAAATCGAACAAAGCGGAATACTGAAAAACTACGCCCATATGCTGGCGTAGGCCATCCCATTCATCCTCTGTGAAGGCGCTTACCTCCTGACCGTCGATAACAATACTGCCGGAAGTAGGTGCCAGCAGTCCTGTCAGCAGCTTGATGATGGTAGACTTGCCGGAGCCGGACGGACCGACCAGAAACACGAACTCGCCGTCATCAATGTGCATATCGATGCCGTTGAGCGCGTGCGTGCCGGTCTCATATGTTTTTGTGACGTTTACCAAATCGATCATAAATCACACCAGTTTCTTACTCAACTATTATTAAATATTGAAATGTCCGTACCAACGGCGCTGCAGCCGTGCAGCGTTCCGCGGAAGATCAGATCATACGGTTGTCGCGGGAGGCCAGATACTTCTTGACCATGAGGGCGACCTTGAAGATGATGGCGTCGTCGAACTCGCGCAGGTCGAGGCCCGTGAGCTTCTTGATCTTCTCCAGACGGTAGACCAGCGTATTGCGGTGGACGAACAGCTTGCGGGAGGTCTCGGAGACGTTCAGGCTGTTCTCAAAGAACTTGTTGATAGTTGACAAAGTCTCCTCGTCAAACTCATCAGGGCTCTTGCCGTCAAATATCTCTCTGATGAACATCTTGCACAGAGGAAGTGGAAGCTGGTAAATAAGTCGTCCTATTCCAAGATTGCTGTATGCTATGATATCTGTGTTCTCATAGAATATCTTTCCAACATCCAGAGCCATCTTAGCCTCTTTGTATGAACGTGAAACTTCCTTTATCTCATTGACAATTGTTCCGAATGATACATGTACAGATGACATCGCCTCGGTATTGAGCATGTCAACGATGACCTTGGCAATCTTGTTCATGTCGTCATATGTCTCGTTGGACTTGACTTCCTTGACAAGAATGATGTTCTTCTCGTCCACAGCAGTGATGAAATCCTTTGTCTTGGCTGAGAAGATATTACGTACTGTCTCAAGTGCATTGGTATCCTTCTCATTCTTTGTCTCTATGATAAATACGATTCTTCTCACATCAGTATCTATGTGGAGCTTCTTTGCTCTGTTGTAGATATCAACCAGAAGGAGATTGTCTAAAAGAAGGTTCTTGATAAAGTTGTCCTTGTCAAATCTCTCCTTGTATGCGACCAGAAGGTTCTGGATCTGAAATGCTGCAATCTTGCCGACCATATATGTATCATCGGTCTCGCCCTTTGCCATGAGAATATGCTCTAACTGGTTATCGTCAAACACCTTGAAGAACTGATAACCTCTTACAACCTGGCTCTCTGCCGGTGAATCAACAAATGCACGAACTGAATCCTCGCAGTCATCTATATCCTTAAGTGTTGACGCAAGCACTTTTCCCTCTGTGTCCAACACGCACAGGTCAGTTCTTGTTATACCTTTTAATCCGTCTATTGTATCCTGAAGAATCTGGTTTGATATCATTCTTTTCACTCCTTATACTCATTATACGTTTTATCCCGTAATCCATTACTCTTATTTTAAAGCAAAAATGCAGAAAAAAAAAGAGAAAATGCAGATTTTTTATATGTATTTTCTGCATTTTCTCAATTTTCCAAGAATTAAACTACTGTTTCCAGTTATCTGGAGTGTAATTGTAAGTTCTATGTGTTATCTAAGACTAGTTAACAAGGATCTCCTCTGTCTCCTTATCGAAGATATGAATCTTGCTTAAGTCAAATGCGAACTGAACTGTGTCGCCAGGTCTAGCTGTTGTACGAGCATTTACTCTTGCTGTGATATCGAACTGGTCGATTGTGAAGTATAAGTAAACCTCGGCACCAAGCATCTCGTAGATGTTGATTCTTGCATCGATTACGCTCTCTGGTGATGACTCGATGAAGAGCTGCTCATCATGAATATCCTCTGGACGGATACCAAGAACAACTTCCTTATCGATAGCATCAAGTGCGATAAGTCTCTCAGCCTTGCTGTCTGGAACCTTGATTGAATGTGAACCGAACATAAGGAGAACGTCAGCACCTGACTTAACAACCTTACAATCGATGAAGTTCATAGGTGGCATACCCATGAATCCGGCAACGAACAGGTTACATGGCTTGTCGTAGAGGTTCTGAGGTGTATCTACCTGCTGGATGATACCATCCTTCATAACTACGATTCTTGTACCAAGTGTCATAGCCTCTGTCTGGTCATGTGTTACATAGATGATTGTAGCACCCAGTCTCTGGTGGATCTTGGAAATCTCGATACGCATCTGTACACGAAGTTTAGCATCCAGGTTGGAAAGAGGCTCATCCATAAGGAATACCTTAGGATTACGAACGATAGCACGTCCCATAGCAACACGCTGTCTCTGTCCACCGGATAAAGCCTTTGGTTTACGGTCTAATAATTTCTCAAGGTCAAGGATCTTAGCTGCTTCTTCAACTTTTCTCTTGATTTCATCCTTCGGAACTTTTCTTAATTTTAATCCGAATGCCATATTGTCAAATACAGTCATATGTGGATACAGAGCGTAGTTCTGGAATACCATTGCGATATCTCTGTCTTTTGGCTCTACGTCGTTAACGAGTTTTCCGTCGATGTATAATTCTCCGGAAGAAATCTCCTCAAGACCTGCAATCATACGAAGTGTAGTAGATTTACCACATCCAGATGGTCCTACGAAGATGATGAATTCCTTATCTTCTACTTCAAGGCTGAAATCCTTAACAGCTTCAAAGCCGTTTGGATATACTTTACAAATGTTTTTTAATGATAAACTTGCCATTGGTTTAACCTCCTAATGTTTTGTTCGTTTTTAACTGTCCTTATCATACAGGATATTGCGCACTTTGGCTATGCGAGGATTCCACAAAGATTTTTCTTTTTTTTGTATGTTCTGACTGATATTCTGTGCATTTTTTTATCTCTTCGTCAGAGTGACGAAAACCCATCTCTTTCTTGTACAATCCGACGAAAGAAATGGGTTTTCACTTTAGAAAATGTTTATCTTTTCTTTATAATTTAGAGTATCCGTAACCATTTACCATGGCCTCTAACTTCATGCCTTTTGCACAATACGGACAGTCATGCTGCTCATATGCCTGATAGCCCGGTACATCTTTCTCGGTAAAGAGACTTTCTACTCTGTGACCGTCCACTTCCTTAACAGTGGAAAAGATTGCTACTACATCTTCAATAATTCCACCGTAATACCGGATGCACTCTAAGCATCTTCTGATTGTCTCACCGGTTGTTGTTGTATCCAGCAAAAGCACGATATGTTTTCCGGTAATCATATTTTTGGTATTATCACGGAAAATCATCTGACCGCTGCTGTTCATCTCCGGAGAAATAACATAAATAGTCTCATGCAGATTGGTTGACATAAAATCTCCCTGTTCAAAACGCTCTGCTAAAAATCCGCCAATCATTTCTGTTCTGTCCATACATACAATGGTATCTACATAGGATGGATTACCGGTCTTCTGGTAAAGCACTTTTGCAGCTTCTTTTGCCTCTTTCACGCGGGCTTTTATACTGGTTACATCAATATAGTAATTGATGTGCGAATGACTGGTGGCAAAATGCCCCGGTATTGCATGTAATGCAAGATTGTTGTTTTCCTGTGAATAAAATTTGACCATACGTTCTTCCATTTGATTTACCCCCTGTTTGATAATTTACTGGATTCCGGTACTTCCGAAACCACCTCTGTCCTGGTTGCCCAGGCTTTCTACTTCTTCAAAATGAATCTGCGGCTGATTCTCTACAATACGGAACTGTGCAATACGGTCATTAATATGAATCACGGTATCACGCATTGCAATTGCAGGCAGTCTCCACATATCATTGTCTCCACAGTAGGAACCGTCTACGATTCCGCAGCTGTTTGCCTGAATAATTCCGAAATTCTTATAAGTAGAACTTCTTGGCATAATGTGTGCTTCATATCCCTTTGGCAGCTCCATTGCCACACCAAGAGGAATCAGTTTAAATTCTCCTGCTTTCATTTCGACTTCTTCGGATGCACGAAGATCAATCCAGTCGGATTTGCCATCGATATATGTAAGCTTTTCGATTTTATCTGTAAAATATTTGATACGAATCTTTTCCATTCTGCTAAAAACTCCTTTTCTCCTACTGCCATTCCAGGTCGTCATGCTCTACCTTTTTATCTCTGAGCATCAGTTCTTTTACTGCATCCTTCGCAGGTTTATTTTCAAATAATACTTCATTGACCTGTTCAATAATCGGCATATCTACATGATATTTCTTCGCTAAAGCAATTGCTGCTTTGGCAGAATAGACACCCTCAACTACCATCTTTACTTCATCCATTGCCTGCTGCATGGTATATCCCTGCCCCATCAGATATCCGGCACGACGGTTTCTGCTGTGCTTGCTGGCACAGGTTACGATTAAATCACCCATTCCGGTCAGTCCGCTTAAGGTCTCATATTTCGCTCCCATGGCAAGGGCAAGTCTTCCCATCTCTGAAATTCCACGGGTAATCAGTGCTGCCTTGGTATTATCTCCATAACCAAGTCCGTCTGCCATACCTGCTGCCAGTGCAATGACATTCTTTAAGGATGCTCCGATTTCCATCCCCAGTACATCCGGGCTGGTATAAACACGTAATACTTCACTCATAAAGGTGTTCTGGACCAGTTCTGCTGTGGCACGCTTCTTTGCTCCTGCTACCAGACTGGTCGGAATTTCTTTTCCTACTTCTTCCGCATGGCTTGGTCCACATAAAACCGCCACCTCACATTGTGGAATCTCTTCCATAATGATTTCAGATAAAGTCATTAACGTATTCTCTTCAATTCCCTTTGCCACGCTGACAATAAGCTGTCCCTCTGCTACGAACGGGCTCATTGCTTTTGCTGTACTTCTGGTAAATGGAGAAGGCACTGCTAAGACGAGCATATCTTTTCCCTCGATTGCTTCTTTTAAATCTGTTGTGAACATAATATCATCCGGTAAAATAACGCCCGGAAGTTTTTCTGCCTGCTCATGCTTTTCCTTTAACATTTCAATTTCCGGTGCAAGTGCAGACCAGATTGTAATCTTATGACCGTTTTTATGTAATACCACCGATAAAGCAGTTCCCCAGCTTCCGGCTCCAATGATACTGATATCAGACATTTGTTTTTTCCTTTCCTATGCTTCCTGTTTCTTTGAATGGAAACTGAATTTGTTCTCGGTTCCCTTAAGAAGTCTTCCGATGTTGGCATGATGTAAAATGATTGCCAGTCCCGCCACAAAACCGAATACAATATACACCTCCGTCAGATACTGCTCCGGTACGGAAAGCAGTCCCATCTGGCCAAATACAATAATCTGTATTTCAAGACTGATTACACCAAGTATGGAACCCAGGGAAACATACCGTGTGATTGCTACCACAAGAATAAAAATTCCAAGGCTTATTGGCACTGCCAGCGGACAGAAGCCAATCAGTAGACCACCGGTACAGGCAATTCCCTTTCCGCCTTTAAATTTCATATAAGCCGGAAAATCATGACCTAAGATGCAGCCCACACCAGCATAAAGCTCTAAGACCTTCACACTGTCCGGATAACGGTTCCGGAAAATGAGCCATACAATGACCATTGCCATAAATACCTTGCACACATCACCGATCAAGGTAAGAATGCCTGCCTTCACGCCGAGGTTACGCATGGTGTTGGTAGTTCCTACATTTCCACTGCCCACCTTACGTAAATCCACATTTTCTTTCTTTCCATATAAGAAGCCGGATAAAAACATACCGCATAAATATCCGATTCCTACTGATATTACACGTCCGAATAACATTTTATTAATCTTCCTTTCTTTCCCTTATAATGAATTTCAGGGAAGTACCCTTAAAGCCAAATGCTTCCCGAATCTTATTTTCCAGATATCTTGTATAGGAAAAATGCATCAGGTTCTTGTCATTTACAAAGATAACAAAAGTTGGCGGTTTTACCGCTGCCTGTGTAATATAATATAATTTTAAGCGTTTTCCCTTATCCGTTGGTGGCTGCTGCATGGCAACTGCCTCTGCCATAATCTCATTTAATACACCGGTTGCCACACGCATGCTGTTATTTTCAAGCACTACATCAATGGTCTCAAAAATCCTGCCGGTACGCTGTCCGGTCTTGGCTGAAATAAATAAAATCTCTGCATATGGCATGAAGCTTAAAATCTGACGGATTTTCTCTGTATGCTTGTAAATGGTCTTATCATCCTTTTCAATGGCATCCCATTTATTCACTGCAATGATAATTCCTTTGCCTCTTTCATGGGCAATTCCAGCAATCTTGGCATCCTGCTCCGTTACGCCTTCTGTAGCATCAATTACAATAATGACCACATCTGCACGTTCCACTGCTGTTACTGCCCGGATGATACTGTAACGCTCTAATTCTTCTTTAATCTTATTCTTTCTCCGGAGTCCTGCCGTATCAATAAATACATATTCTCTGCCATTATATTTTATATCGGTATCAATGGCATCTCTTGTAGTTCCGGCAATATCAGAAACAATCACACGGTTTTCACCGGTCAGCTTGTTAATCAGTGATGACTTACCTACGTTCGGCTTACCTACAATGGCAATACGCGGTCTGTCATCTTCTGCTTCTTCTAACATTTCCTGGGTAAAATGCTTTGCCACTTCATCTAACAAATCACCGATTCCAAGTCTGGATGCTGCAGATACCGGAACCGGGTCACCAATTCCAAGATTATAAAATTCATAAACATCCGGCATATATTTTTTAAAATCATCTACTTTATTTACTGCAAGAATAATTGGCTTCTTGGAACGGCGCAGCATGTCAGCTACTTTCTGGTCTGCATCTACAAGCCCCTGTCTTACATCCGTAATAAAAATAATGACATCTGCGGTATCAATGGCTATCTGTGCCTGCTCCCGCATCTGGGATAAAATAATATCTCCGCTGTCCGGCTCAATACCGCCGGTATCAATTAAGGTAAAGTTATAGTCAAGCCAGGATACTTCGGCATATATACGGTCACGGGTTACACCCGGAGTATCCTGTACGATAGAAATTCTTTCACCTGCCAACACGTTAAAAAGTGTTGATTTTCCTACGTTTGGTCTGCCTACAATAGCTACTACTGGTTTACTCATTCTGTCTCCTTCCAAGGACTGCATTCAGCAAATCCTGCCCGCTTGATTTTACAATATCTGCCTGTACTTGTAAAGTTCTTTTCAGCTCCGTCAATGTGATGTCATCTAAGAAAACATCCTCTCCCATACGCAATACATTGCATGGCAGCAGTATCTCATCTCCCAAATCTTCGTCCTTAAGCTGTGCGATAATATCCTGTCCGGTCAGAAGTCCTGCAACGGTAATCCGTTCTCCGAAGAAATCGTTTCGGATCACGCGGACCCGTATCTTTACATTTGGAAACTTCTCCTTCATTTCTCCTGTCAGTTCCTCCAAAATCGGTCCTGCCAGCTTTCCGGTTACCAGCGTAACTGTCCTTTTCAGATTGGCATCTCCTTTTTCTGCTGCAAGTGCCTCCCGGAATTCATCCCGCAGCAGTGTAATCATTCCCACGCCATTTTCCAGCTGGATATACCCATCATAGTTTTCTGCAGACGGAAGAGGCTGCTCTGCCAGAAGATACCACTCGTCTCCTCCATGCACAAAGTGTGTACCGAAATGCTCCATGCAATAATCCTGCCAGCGGTGAATCTGCTCTAAGACTTTTCCTGCATCCTCTTTTTCAAAAGCTTCCAAAGGATATAAGCCCTCCCGGTATTTTGTCAGGCCGACCGGTACAATAGAAAGGCTCTGCATATTTGGAATGTATTCTGTCAGATCACGGATGGTCCGCTCTAACTCTTCGCCATCATTGACGCCCTTGCAGAGTACAACCTGTCCATTCATTTCAATTCCGGCATCTGATAAGCGTTTGATTTTCTTTAAGGCTTCTCCAGCGAAACGGTTGTGCAACATGGTACAGCGAAGCTTCGGATTCGTGGTATGCACCGACACATTAATCGGTCCAAGATTGTAGTATATGATACGTTCAATATCCTTATCCTTCATATTGGTCAGCGTTACATAATTCCCCTGTAAGAAGGAAAGTCTGGAGTCATCATCTTTAAAATAAAGTGTCTCACGCATGCCCGGCGGCATCTGGTCAATAAAACAGAACATACACTTATTGGAACAGGATTTGTAATCGTCCATCAGTCCGTTTTCAAATTCGATTCCAAGGTCTTCATCATAATCTTTTTCAATTTCCAGTTCCCACTCTTCGCCATTATTCTTTCTTACTACCACCAGAAGATACTCGTCCTCTGTCAGGAACTGATAGTCAAATACATCTTCTATTTCTTTGCCATTAATGGAAATTAGCTCATCTCCCGGCTCCAGCTCAAGCTCCATGGCAATGCTGTCCGGTTTAACTCCACTGATGACATGTTTCTTTGTATGCATAAATTATTTTCTCAATCTTTCTATATTATAATACCTCTTTAGTTTACAATAAAAAGGGCAGAATAACAACAGTTATTCCACCCTTCCATTTATTCCTGCTCCATACTCATGCTTCTGTCTTCCATTTCCTGTAACGTCATCAGTTCATCCTCCGACTCAATGATATGTAACTCCAGCAGTTTGTTAATCGTGTATACACAACGATCATTCAAATTCAAATCGAAATAATAATCTTTACTGTTTTCCATTCCCCACATCCGTTGTTCCCCTCTGGTAAGCTGGATTCCCTGGCTGTTATAGACATGCAGATACAGTCCATTGATATACGTATGTTTATAGTAGTTATCATTTACTGTATTCAGATAAATATGACCTGCCCGGATGTCCTTAAGATAAGCATCATATATTTCCTGCGCCCGCTCATCAGGTATATTAATGCTGCCATATTCTAAATTCTGGTCATAGGTATCAAACTCCATTGAAATAATATGATTATTCGGGTCATCATAATTCACCATCAGATTCCCCTTGAGATAATTCTCCGGATCCATAGACATAGCATAGATTCTTGAAACAACCGAATCTGCATTTTCATAATAATTTTTAGCAGCCGGTACATCATAGCTTCTCACCATAATGCTTCCGTCTGCAAGCTGATAATCAATCTCTACCCACTGCAATGCCTTATCTAAATCAGACGAGCCCTGATATGCCTGAAATTCCTTCTTCGAATCAATAATCTGCTGATGAATACTCATAATTTCATCAATTCCGCTTTCTGAATTTTCTTCTATTTCAAAATAGCAGTTAATATTTGCTGCGACAATCTCTTTCTTATCCGGGATTTTATTTTCCAGTCCGAACGCATTCCATTTGATACAAAGAAGAAATACGGCGGAAATTCCTAACATGACGCCGCATTCTAACAATCTCTTTTTGGTCACTACACGCAGCTTCTTCGTCAAAATCATTTCCGCAACGAAAAATGCCAGAAAGCCTGCAATCAATGTTGTAAATAAAACCAGCAGGAAATTGCCCAGTGATGTATGTACCAGCACGCCAAACAGGCCACTCAGCAGAATTGCAGTAAGAAAAGCCACACAAAAAGCCATTCCCCAGCGGAACACCGGGCGGGTTGCCGGAATTGTAAGCACATCTCCCGTGGCTTCCAGTTTACGTTTCTGATAAAGCATGCAGGATATCACGATCAACACCACACCCACCAGCACATAGATCCCTACAACCGAAAGACCAAACATATGGTACTCTATCCTGTCCTCTAAATAGTCATACTCTACTCCCACCTTATTTGAAAGATATATCACCGGTGATAAAATACTATTCATACGGTCAGCATAAGAATTCGCCATACCATAGCCAATTGTACTAATCATACATGTAATCACATAGCGGCATCCTATATATAATACGTTCAGAATAATCGTGAATACCGGCATTGCCAATAACTGACCGCTAAACATGCCAACGAAAATTGCCATACTGTAGAAGAAAAAGCTCTCTCCCACCAGCATCAGTGCCCACGCCAGCAGATACTGCAGACTTGTAATTCCCTGCATAATGCAGCATACTGTTCCAAGAATAAACGCCAATAGTACAGGAACCACCAGCATGCAAATTCCTGACAGGAAATTACTGATAAAAAGTTCCGTTCTTTTCAACGGCAGTGAATGAAACAGATGTGAGCTTCTGTTATTATAAAGATAATAAAATACTGCCATTGCTACAATAATTCCAATTGCCAGACTAAGGAGTGCTATAAGCACACCACTTCCATCCGAAAACAGGATCTGCATAAAATTATTCATTTTTATTTCTTTAATTTCCTGTGCTGAATAACCTTCATAAGAAATCCCGGAATTCACTAACAGCCGCAGAGGAACCATACATAGCAGCAATATCGTATAAATCAGCCAGACAGGCCAGAAATGCGTAATATTTTTCCAAAATACCGTCTCATTAAAGTAAGATGTCTTTGACCGCATAATCCGCACCTCCTAATTCGTAAATAAAAATTTCTTCCAATGTCAGAGGCAGCACATCAATCAGCATCGGCGAAGTCTGTTCTAACCGCAGCTTTGCCTCTTTGGGATTGCCTTTTACAATCATGGTATATACCCTTCCGGTACTGGACATATGTAACACTTCAAAATCAGCCGGAAGCTTCGGCATTCTTTCCTGATATGCCACCTGAATCTTACAGACACTTCCCTGTAGTTCGCTTAAGGAACGTTCTAACATTACTTTTCCATGATGCATAATGCCCACATGGTCGCAGACATCCTCCAGCTCTCTTAAGTTATGGGAAGATACTAACACCGTAGTTCCATGTTCTGCCACATCAGACATGATGATGCTCCAGATCTGCCTTCTCATTACCGGGTCTAGTCCATCTACCGGCTCATCTAAAATCATAAGCTCCGGTCTGCAGCTGATTGCCAGCCAGAAAGCCGCCTGCTTCTGCATTCCCTTTGACATTCTCCGAATGGTCATCTTCGGATCAATGTTGGAAAATGCATCCCGAATCCGGAAAAACAAATCTTCATCAAAAGTCTTATAGATTCCCTTATAAAAGCGTTTCATTTCCATGACATCTGCCTGCTGGAAATTGAAAAGATCATCCGGAATATATGCAAATCTGGCCTTTGCCTGAGGATTCTCATACACCGGCATCCCGGCTATTTCTATGTTGCCGGCATCCGGCTTATAGATTCCGGTAATATGTCTTATTATCGTAGATTTCCCGGCTCCGTTCGGTCCTACCAGTCCATAAATTGCTCCATCCCTTACATGCAGGTTTACACCGTCTAACGCCCGGAAATCCCCAAATGTTTTCACTACATTATTTACCCGTATCATGAATATCTTCTTCTCCTTCCAGTTCCGTTATCCGATGTTTCAACTGCTCCGGCTCTACTGCCAGATACAGCAATTCTGATACAATTTCATCAAAATGTCCTTTTAATTCCACTGTTCTTGCATCCTTTACATGCTTCTGGGCAGCCACGAATGTTCCTTTCCCGGAAATGGTATAGACATATCCTTCTTTCTCCAGATCACGGTACGCCCGCTGGATGGTATTCGGATTAATTGCCAGTGTTGCTGCCAGTTCACGCACAGATGGCAGTTTTTCATCCGCTGTCAATGCATTGGAAATCACAAGATGACGCATTCCATCTTTAATCTGTTCGTAAATAGGCTTTGCATCCCTGTAATTAAGCTGTATCACTTCGCTTCCTCCTTTTGGAATATCGTAGGTGTATTATCCGTATTACTTCAATTGATACGCACACTATAACATCCCAGCAGATGAGACACAAGAAAAATATCTGTATGATTTTATTAATAATTCCTTAATGCTGCTCGCGTAAAAAAGCGGAACCAGTTTACACTGATTCCGTCTCTTTACACTACTCTATCTTCCTTTCATCAGGAAATATTATTCACATTTTTCAATTGCTGCAATTACTTCATTTAACTTCTGTAATTCATCTTTGATTTCGCGGTTGTTATTACCAAAGTCTGTTGCCAGTGCAGATACATTGGTTGCAACAATTGCGAATCCTTTTCCAGCCTCTCCTGCACGAGCAGCCTCAATAGAAGCGTTTAATGCAAGAATCTTCTGGTTCTTTTCAATCTTGTCCAGCTGTTTGGTAATATCATTAATCTTCTGGATGTATTCTGAGGTCTTCTGTACATTCTCATGAATATCAGAATTCTTCTTCTCTTCATCCATTCTCTTCTCTTCAGATGCTGCAAGCTGTGTCAGAACGATAGTCAGAGCTGCTATCTTAGCTTTAGCTTCGTTTTCATCCTCTGCGTCTTCCTTCTTCGCATAAGAAAGATATCCAACTATTTCAATTCCGGCTTTGATCACATCTCTGTATTCAGATGCTTCACCTTCCCCGATTGCTACACTTCCATCAGAATCCAGAAGTAATGGTTTTACTCCTGTTACGTTTTCCCATTGTGCAAAAAGTACCTCTATATCTTCTGCATTAAATATCTTATTCAACTGCATATTTCTGCCCTCCTAAATTATTTATCCTAATTATATCACATGTTTGCTTTGTGAACAAAAAAATTTTTCATTTTTTGACATTTTTCTATTTAATGCACAAAAATGCCCCAAGATTTCCTCTTCTTCCATGACTTGCTCTGTGCGAAAACAACAGTTCACTGTTACAGCAGGTACACACATTCGGCAAGATTAGTTTTTCCGGCAGGATTCCCGCATCTAAAAGTACTCTTTCATTGGCTTTCCAGAGATTTAACTGATACTTTCCATTTTCTTTCCGGTACATAATTTCACTGCCATGACCGGAAAACTCCTGTTCAAATTCCAGTGCCACATCTTCACTTACTTCATAACAGTCCTGGCAGATAGATGGGCCTATCGCACACCATACATCCTCCGGTACTGTTCCATATGCTTCTGCCATTGCTTTCAGCGTGGCTCTTCCCATTCTGTTAACCGTGCCCCTCCAGCCGGAATGGCTCAGTCCGATTGCCCTATGCTTTGTATCCACAAAGTAAAGCGGCACACAGTCTGCATAAAAGGTTGCAAGCATCAGCCCCGGCACATCGGTAATCAATCCATCCACATCATGATACGGCCGTTCCTTTGTCAGTCCGCTTCCTGCATCCTCTGCTGTTACTTTTCTTACATTGGTGGTATGGGTCTGGTCAGAGCAGACAATCTGCCCTGCCGGAACTTCCATTGCCTCAGCTACCCTGCGGAAATTTTCCTTTACTGCCTCTATGTCATCTCCACGGTTAAAGCTTAAATCCAGCGAAGAAAATTCATTCTTACTTACTCCACCCATTCTTGTGGTAAAGCAGTGTTTTACCATATCAAGTGCCTGCAACTGTGGATACTGCAGCAACACTAATTCTTTTTTCCCCGCATGGGAAAATACGGACGGTATCATGGTTCGTCCATCCTCTTTTATCTGAAATTCTGTCATTTTTCTTTTCCTGTTCTTATTTTTCCAGTTCCAACTCCATGCTGTAACTGGTTCAATTCTCCAGCATTCTTTTTCCTGTATCAAGTCTCATCTGTCACTAATAAGGCTCTATATAGGGGAAAGCATCCTTCAGCCACTGTATGTCCTCTCCTAATATTGCAATCACATCAAACCTGCAGGGCAGTCCCATCATATGTTTACACATCAGGTAATAATCTGCCACTCTTGATATTTTCCTTTGTTTGCGGTAATCTACCGCTTCCTGTGGAAGTCCCTTTCCGGTATCACTGCGGTATTTTACTTCTGCAAAAACAAGATATTTTCCATCTCTTGCAATCATATCAATTTCTCCGAACCTGCAGCGGTAATTCATCTCACAGATGCTGCAGCCGGATGCCTTTAAATACTCTGCCGCCTTTTTTTCATACTCACTGCCCATGCTGCGTTTATTTTCCATCCCTGCTCCCCTTTCTGTTATTCCTGCTATTTGGATTCCTGCTATTTGGATTTCCACTATCCCGTTTGCCGTTACAGCTATTTTTATTCCAATTTACTGCGCAGCTTATCCATATCATCGACAAAGACAAGTATCTCTGCCACTACTTCATATAATTCCGGCGGAATCATATCTCCAATTTCAAGCCTGGATAAGGTATTTGCCAGCTGATTATCCTGATACAGCGGAACATCTTCCTCTTTGGCTTTCTCAATAATTTTATCCGCAAGATACCCCTTGCCGGTTGCCAGTATCTTTGGTGCCCTCTCTCCCGGCTCATATGCGATGGCAACTGCTGTTTTTTCTTTTGTTTTCTCTTCTCCGGCATTTTTCCCATCAAAGTCTGCCGGATGCCAGATTCCATTTTTCATAAATTACGCCCTCATATCAAAGGAATACCGATGCAGGATTCCGACTGACGGATGCTCCTGCTGCATAAAATCTTCAACCAGATTTTTCTTTCCGGACTGGTTCTCCACCTGTACCGTACAGGAATATCCTTTCTCCTGCAGCCGCTGCATCAGCTCAGCCATATGTTCTTCGATTAAATCATAGGATTTCTCATCCTCCAGATAAAAATTCGTATGCACCTTTCTATCCTTCATCCGCACAGACACATCCGTTGCACCAAGGTTATCCATATCAAGATGTAAAAAAGCACTCAGTTCGCCATCCGGTCTGTCCACACCACTCTTATTAGTATAGACAAATAAATCTCCGTGGGTATTCTGATTTGACATCTGAAGGGGAATCTGCACATAATGATAGGCATTATTAATCTGATTCATAAATTCAATATTCCCCTGCAGATTACTTACTGCTTTCGCAAGGGAAGTATTGCTCTGACCGGATTCCTGCACCAGTTCCTGCATCTTCTGCATCTGATTTTCCATCTTCTCATAAAGATGCTTAACAGCATCCCCTTTGATTTCTTCCGGTTTTAGTGTCCACTGCTGTTTTACCTCATATTCCAGCACTTTCTGATACTCTTTACCGGAAAACAGTTTCTTTGCAGAACCTCCGGTTAAACCCATTATCTCATCCAGTGCCTGATGCAGTTCTTTTAGAAATGCACCCGTAGAAAGATTTCCGTTTAAAGTTCCCTCTGCGGTAAATAATTTACTGCCTGCAAGCTGTGGAAATTCTTTCAGAAGATTTGAAAAATCCTTCATCTGCCCCTCTGTAAACAATGCGCCGACACTGCCCCTGGCATAATACTGCACGCCATCTAATGTTTCTTCTATGGATCCTGCTATCGTTTCAGCTTCTGCTAATTCCGTTCCTGTGATTTCTGTGGCAGCAAATTCTGACGCTCCTTCCAGTATGGCTCCTTCCTGAAGTTCCACCGGACTCCAGCTTCCTTTCTGTACTCCCTCTTTTACAATTACAGACATATCCAAAGAACCATCCTGCTTCAACACCTGATAGATTCGGCTTCCCAGTTCCAATGCCTCTGTCTCGGAAAGGTTTTCGTTCTGATACAATTTTCCGATGCTTTCCAAGACATCATCAAACTGTGAAGTGATTGCTGCCTGATCAGATTTATAATTTTCAAACTGCTGGATAAATTCTTCTGACATCGGAATACCAAGCTTATGCATCAATACCAGTGACTTAATATCCGCATCCGGATATGCAGAAATACTGCGTGCCATATCCATAAGGCTTTCCCTGCCAATGGACATCTGCTCTTCCATCATGGAATTGACCATATCTATCATTCTTGGTTCTGCCGGAATGCCTGCTGCATCCAGTGCCTTTAACAACGTCGGATTATTGAGATTTCCATTGGTATAAGGTCGAATTTCAACGGTAGTTCCATCATTGGATTTCACCTGGAAAAACATCGCCTGACCAACGGCTAACTGTACGCCTGCTGCTATTCTCGCCTGAACAGTCTGGCCATTTGCCAGTCCAAGCGTAACCGTTCCGTTTTTGATATCATTTACGGTTCCTTCAAATACATTTCCTACCGTCATTTCCCGTACGGCTGATACCAGCTGCTGAACCCCTTGCTGCGGGGCTGTCGCTGTAGCTCCGGTAGCCGAACTTCTGTTGTATTGTGCTAACATGTCTGAAATCTGCATATCAATCACTCCACTCTGCATCACCAATTTCTTTGGAATTATTCACTGTAAAAATTCTTAATAAAGGTTCTCCGGTGAATTGGTGTTGGTCCATATTCTTTGATTGCTGCAATATGGGCTGCGGAGCCATAACCCTTGTTATCCGCAAATCCATATTCCGGCATAATTTTCGCATATTCTTCCATCATGCGATCCCTTGTTACCTTTGCAATGATACTGGCTGCTCCAATAGAAATGCTCTTTGCATCTCCTTTGATAATCGGAACCTGACGGATATCTACTCCCGGTATTGTCACCGCATCATTTAATAATATATCGGGTTTTACTTTCAAATTCGTTATAGCCTGCCGCATAGCTTCATAAGTAGCCTGCAAAATATTAATTTCATCAATCCGCTCCGGACCTGCCATTCCAATTCCTGTTGCCACTGCCTTCTCCATAATTTCATCATAGAGTTTTTCACGCATGGATGCACTGAGTTTCTTGGAATCATTGATATATAAAATGTCACAATCCTTTGGCAGAATCACAGCTCCTGCCACAACCGGCCCCGCCAGCGGACCTCTTCCCACTTCATCTATACCGCAGATATAACCGGCATCTGCATATTCTTTTTCATACTTTTTCAGATTTTCAATCCGGGCATACTCTGCCTCAAGCTTCTGTATCCGCTTTCCTGCTTTTTCCACAAGGCTCTTTACGCCGCTTCGTTCATCTTTTTCATATCTTGCTATAAAATCAGGCAGCATACTGTCTTCTGCTGCCTGTAACTCTTCTTTGATTGCTCCGATTTTCTTCTCTTCTGCCATAATCACTTTACCCTCTAACTGCTCTTCCGATTTTATTACTGGTGCCGGATAAATCCAATTTTATCAAATGGATAGATTCTAAGCCATGCTTTTCCTATGATATCCGCCCGCTTGATATTTCCAACATCCGGAAACCTGCTGTCCTTGCTGTAATTGCGGTTATCTCCCATCACAAAATATTCATCCTCACCTAATGTAATCGGGTCTGATGCAAGTCCCGGGTCTTTAATAACCTCTCTTCCATAAGATTCCACCAGTTCTTCTCCGTTAATCAATATCTCTCCCTTATCGGTAATCTGTACCGTTTCTCCCGGCATTCCGATAATCCGTTTGATAAAATAAGTGTCTTCCTTATACTGATACGGAAATACAATAATATCAAAACGTTCCGGTTCATGAAACCGATAGGATATCTTATCTACAATCAGATTATCTCCATTGGTAAGAGTATTTTCCATGGACGAACCATCCACTCTGGTCCGCTGTCCAACATAACGTATCATCAAAAATGTCAGTACCACAATCACAATGAGATATAGTATGAAACTGACACTTTCCCTTACCGCCTTTCCTCTTTTGCCGTGTTCTTCTTCCTTCATATCTCCGTCTTGCTCCAACTCTTTTTGATTCCTATTCTTATTTTTATCTTATGCTTCCACTTCCGGTTTTTCAAGTGAAATTTTACCGAGCTTTCCAGTACGGAATTCATCCAGCACCAGTGCAGCGGCTTTGGCATAATCTACTTCATTTCCTTTTTTGATACAGCCACGGTTTAAGGCAATTTTCTCCAACATCTCTGCCGGTGTTCCCTCTTCTTCCATTCCATATCTTTCCTTTAATACACCCGGATACTCTTCCCGCAGAATCTGAATCAGTTCCAGTGAAAGTTCATCAATATTCAAAATATCATCTTTGATAGAACCTATCAGTGCCAGTCTTAACCCAACGCTCTGGTCTTCAAACTTTGGCCATAAAATACCCGGTGTATCCAAAAGTTCTACATTCTTATTCAGGCGAATCCACTGCTTGCCCTTGGTTACACCCGGCTTATTTCCGGTCTTGGCGCAGGCTTTTCCTGCAAAAGTATTGATAAAGGTGGATTTTCCCACATTCGGGATTCCCACTACCATAGCCCGCACCGGACGGTTCTTGATTCCTCTTCGTAAATCACGCTCCGTCTTTTCCTTGCAGGCTTCTGCTATAATTGCAGACACCTGCTTCATGCTTCCTTTATTTCTGGCATCCATGCGTACTACATAATAGCCCTTTTTCTTAAAAAACTCTGTCCAGCCTTCATTTTTTCTTTCATCTGCAAGGTCAGATTTGTTCAACAAAATCAGACGGGCTTTTCCTTTTCCCAGGGTATCTATATCCGGATTTCTGCTGCTCACCGGAATTCTTGCATCCACCAGCTCTATTACTAAATCTACCAGTTTTATATCTTCCTGCATCTGACGTTTTGCTTTCGTCATATGTCCCGGATACCATTGAAACTGCATCTTATTTTCCTCTCTTCCCTTACTGTCCTTCTATTTGATAAAACCGATTTTCCGGAGTGGAGAAATCCGGAACCATGCTTTTCCTATAATATATTCCCGTTTTACATTTCCAATATTGGCATAACGGCTGTCCTCACTGCTGTTGCGGTTATCTCCCAATACAAAATACTCATCCTCCCCTACCGTAATCTCTTCGGATGCCAGTCCTGCATCTTCAATGGCAGCTGTATCTACTTTTTCATCAAACAGCTCTCCATTTACATAGACTGCTCCATTCTTTATCTGTATCTTATCTCCCGGCACCCCAATGACACGCTTTACATAATAATGCGACTTTTCATTTCCATTTGGAAGAAATACAATAACATCATTTGCTTTTGGTTTCTTCAGTTTATAAACAAAACGATTAACCAGAATCTCTTCTCCGTTCTCTATCGTAGGGTTCATGGACTGTCCTACCACAGTGGTCCGAAGTCCGATAAAATATACAAATACAAATGAAATCACCAGGACAATTGCAATCTCAATGACCCAGGTGCCGATTTCCTTCAGCAGTGGTACATTTATTTTCTTTCTACGTCTGCCAAAATTCAGACCACGAACGCTACCTCTACGCATAATCTTATGTTCTCCTTCTTACCTAAATATCATTCGATATATCTGCAGAAACTGCCACCGGCAGCTTCTTATGAATACGTGGTAACTACGAGAAACACACTTTGCGAGTTTCTCGAGTTATCGCGGTGCTCGCCAAATCTGCATGCAAGCATGCGATTTTTCTCGCTACTCGCGTAAATAAAAAGGATAACAAATTTTCGTTTGTTATCCTTTAAAGATTTATACGTTGTTTTCAATGACTGGTTTTATTATTGTAAGAACATTAAAACAATATCTTTAAATTTATCCGGCGTTTCAAGCTGGGGAAGATATCTGGAATTGGAGATGTAGGTTGCTTCAATATTCTTATTTAAGTGAAGATATTTTTCTGTAATAGCTACGGCATTATTTCTTTCTCTACTGGAAATGATGTAGAGATTGTCTGCTTTTTTCACAGCATTGGTGATATCAATATTGACATAATTTCCTTTGGTGCTGGCAAGCAGATATTTTCCGGCACTGTTTCCTTTGTGTGCAGATTCAAAGTAAGTATCTTCCAATTTGGATGAAAGGAATGTTTTCTTGAAGAAATATTTACTTTCAATGTAATTGCGGATTCTCTTGTGATGCATAATCAGGTTATAGATAAAGGTACCAAGAATTGGAATCTCTAAAATAGTTTTGGCAGCATTTGTTTCTTTTGTAGGCATCTCCCTGATGATATTGATGTCAGATGGATTAACCAGAATAATTTTTTTAAAGTTATCCGGCTCCATTGTCTGTGCCATAATGACAAAAGAAGAAGAAATACCAGTTACGACTATATTTGCCGCTTCTTTTACAATGTCGTGGATAAAATTATTAATTAACTGTACGTATAGGAAGTTGGTATAGGTAATACCCGGTTTTTCAGAACGGCCGCAGCCAAGCAGGTCGATAGTGTAGACGGTATATTTCTTTTCCAGACGGTGTACAATCTTACTCCATTCTTTGGCGGAAGAAGCAGGATTCAGTTCATGAATCAGAATAACCGGAGTTCCTTTGCCGGAAACAGTATAGAAGATGTCACCATTTTTCCAGTGATATATATTTCCTTCTTCGGTAGTTAAAAGATTTTTTCGTCCTGCAGTATAATCTACAATTCGATTTATAATATACATGCCGGTAACAGCAGTAGTAGTGATGCCGATTACTTTTTTCAGATTCCTGTTCATCGTAATTCCTCCCTAAAGTTTATGATACTTTTATTATAAACAAAAATATGCTGCTTTACAATTAAAATCATAGAATAAGACTTTTCAGATAGAAAAAAATAGTTTACAATTATTATGTATACCACATAAGAACATATGTTCTAGGAGGGGCTATGATTAGAGAATATCTGGAGAAAATTCAGAAGGAACTGATAGATCAAAAGAGAGAGACAGAAAAGAAAATTATTTCTTTAGAAAATACAGAAAAAGAAAATTTATTGAACTTCTGGATGAAATAAATGATCCAAATTATGAAGCGTTTACTCCAAGAACAGTGAATGCCCGTAATAAGGAAAAAATTAATGAGCTAAAAGTACAGCAGAAAAATATTATCAAAGAAAAGTCTGAATTACAGAACAAGTTATATGATGTACAACGTCGTTTGGAAGAGTGTCAATCTATTATTCAATGTGAGAGGGAAAAGGAGACAATTGCCCAGCAATATCAGGAAGAAGATAATGCAGAATATAAGATTCAGTTATTAGAAGCACAGGAAATGGAGCGACAGCGCATTGCAAGAGATTTACATGATTCTACAGTACAAGATCTTACCAGTATGCTTCATAAGATAGAACTTTCTATGCGTGTAATGGATATGGATTCGCAGCGTTGTAAAATGGAATTATCAAATGTACTTGATAATATTCGCAATGTGATAAGCAATACAAGGAAAATGATATATAACCTCAGACCAATGTCAGTAGATGATATAGGAATAGATGTAACACTGAAACATGCTATTGCAAAAATTGAGCAGGAGTGGAACCGGAAGATAGAATATATTATAATAGGAAAACCGTTTCACGTGAAACCTGTTGTTGCATTGTCTTTATTAAGAATTATGCAGGAGGCATGCACGAATGCATTGAAATACGCTGATGCAAAAGAAATATGTGTTGTATTAGAATATACTGAAAATGATATTTCACTTGTAATTGAAGATGATGGTATTGGATTTAATACAAAAAAGAAAGTTGCAAAAACAAAAAATTCCGGTTTTGGTTTATCTATTATGAAAGAAAGAGTTCATCTTTTATCAGGTGAGATTCAGATAAAAAGTGAAGAAGGAAAGGGTACTACAATAAGTATTCGTGTACCAAACTTTGTCGAGGAGGAAGAAAATGAGTAAAGTGAAAGATAAAATAGAAATAATCATAGCAGATGATCATATGATGATTCGGGAAGGCTTGAAACAATTACTGGAACTGGATGGTACGATGAAAGTAATTGCAGAGGCAAATGATGGTGAAGAATGTCTGAATTTATTAAATAAGAAGATTCATCCAGATATACTTTTATTAGATATAAATATGCCTAAGAAAAATGGTATTGAAGTATT
>OMEA01000385.1_pt1 | contig 23282 bp, 24 predicted proteins | sample 1645321 | NCBI WGS metagenome assembly OMEA01 (sample SAMEA103958151, study PRJEB25191) | human gut metagenome
ATCTTGTTCCGTTCAGATTTACAGAGACAATCTCTCTCGTCATGACATCTGTCACGCCCGGAATGCTTTTGATTTCTTCAATCAGCGAATCATTCAATGGATCATCCGTCAGAATCGTATCCAGATTATTCTCCGGATATCTTTCATCGTACTCAGCAGAATAGTCAAGCTGCAGTTCAAATTGTCCATGATTAACGGAAAGACGTGCTTCATGCTCCGTATCAATATTTCCTACATAATTAGAGATAATCACAAACAATGCGCAGGAAAGCCCCAGTGTGAGGATGGTACCAATGGTTCTTTTTGGATTACCCGTTATATTTGCCATTGCCATAGAAAACACGGTGACATTTTTTCTGCCATTTCGTTTTCCTTTTTTGTGTGTTTCTGCATTTTCTAAATACCGTGTTGCTTCGATAGGTGAAATCCGTGAAACAATTTTCATTGGTTTGCGCAGTGCCAAAGCAACGGTAAGAAATGACACGAAAATACAGAGAAGTATAACAGGCAGGGAAAACAGTGGCACCTGCTGATTTTGGACTCCCATAGAGCCCATTCCGGTTGATACAAGGTTTCCCTGTTCTACCAGCCAGTTAAAACCGCATTTTGCAATCAGAAAACCAAGAAGCAATCCAACCGGTATTGAAAAAATTGTCAAAAAAATGCCCTCTCTGAAGATCAGTTGTTTCATCTGCTTTTTTGTCGCTCCCAGAGCCTTGATTTTTCCATACTCCTGTATCTTGTTGACAATACCGACCTGAAAAATATTATAAATAACCACAACAGAGAAAAGTACAATTGCAAGAATCAGAATTCCACATACCGCAATCGTTTCATAACTCGGCTGCAAGACCCATTGCAAATAGAGATCATTGACTATAACGTTTTTTTCTTCGATCCCACAAGCTGCTGCAATCTGCTTTATAACCGGTTCAATATTATTCATAGATACATTTGCAGAATCATTTAAAGTAAAATAAATATTATACTGTCTGTCATTCTCTGCGACGTGCTCATCATAAAACTCCTGTGACCCGAAAGCAACATAAGATGCCTCGATGGTATACTCATCCCGGTCATATAGGATTCCGCTGACAACAAACTCTTCCGGCTTATATTCTGACCGCATCCCTGCACGGTAATCCAGTGTAACCGTATCTCCGACCTTTACATCATCATATCCCATTGCACGAAAAAAAGCTCTTCCGGCGGCAATTTCCTGCATTTTTTCCGGATACTTTCCTTCCTTTAACTCATATTCCTTATTATAGGGAAGCATTTTTCTTGCAGTCTCATCCATGCAGACAAACCCGCCTTTTTCATTGCCTTTTATGATGCCTTCTGTACACATAATTCCTATTGCATCTATTTCTGCACGGCGGCTTACTTCCTTTAACTGCGAGGCATCTGCTGCGACAAACAAACCATAATTGCTTCCATATGAGCCTGCCGCCTGACTTTTCTGTAAACGGATCATTCCATTTCCCACAGTACTGATAATCACAAGCAGCATCGTGGTCAAACATATGGACATCATAATCAGTATACTTCTTGTCTTGTTCTTTTTGTCATTGCTATATGCAATCCTGCTTATTGTCTTCATCTGAAATCCACCACCTGTCCGTCCTCAATCACCAGAATACGGTCAGCGACCTGTGCAATTTCGTCATCATGGGTAATCATTACAATTGTCTGTCCATATTTTTTTGCTGTCATCTTAAGCAGGGCGATTACCTCATCACTGGTCTTGGAATCAAGATTTCCTGTCGGCTCATCTGCAAATATAATTTCCGGACGATTCACCAGTGCTCTTGCAATTGCTACTCTCTGCTGCTGTCCTCCGGATAACTGATTTGGCAGATTATAAATCCGGTTTTCAATCCCCAGAGTTGCAATAATATCATTTACATACGCTTCATCCACTTTTCTTCCATCCAGCCCCAGTGGCAGTACAATATTTTCCCAGACATTAACAGATGAAACCAGATTAAATGCCTGAAAAACAAATCCGATTTTTCTTCTGCGGAAAACAGCAAGGGCATCTTCCTTCATCCTGTATAAATCTTTCCCGGCTAAAGTAACACTGCCTTTTGTAGGGGTGTCAAGCCCTCCAAGCATATGAAGTAATGTACTTTTACCGGAACCTGACTTTCCAACAATTGCGACAAATTCTCCCTGCTCAATCTGAATGTCCACCTGATTGACCGCTTTGACCTGATTCTCACCTGCGCCATAAAACTTACAAAGCTGCTTGGTTTCTAATATCACACTCATGTGTTGCCTCCTTTTTCATTCTGTAAAGTGTACCTTTTCAACCTACATCCAAATTGTATCAGGATAATCTTTCATTTCACTTTCAAAAAACGAGCAGAAGTCTTACAGAATTGTAAGATTTCTGCCCACTTAAAATTTAACCAACATATGGTAATTGAATCACAAACGTGCTTCCTTTTTTCTTTTTGCCGGAGGTTACCGTAATCGTACCTGCGTGTTTTTCGATAATTTCTCTCGATAGAAAAAGTCCGATTCCTGTACCACTCTTTTCCATGACCTCCTTGGAACTTCCTCTGTAAAATCGTTGAAAAATTTTGTGATACTCATTCTGCGGAATACCAATTCCCTGATCCTCAATTTCCATTCTTACAAGATCGTTTCTTTTTTGTAACCGGATAAATATTTTTGAACCATCCGGGCTGTACTTGATTGCATTATCCAGAACGTTGATCACAGCTTCACCAAGCCATCTTTTATCCTGCATAACCATGCATGTTTCCAGCTCTTTTGCATAGTCAAAAACGAATTCCATTTCTTTCTCATCCGCTTTTGGATAAGTACAGTTCACAGCAGATATGACAGTATCCATAAGCGGAAGTTTTTTCTTATTAATCTGAATCAGTCCAGTTTCCATCTTGGATATTTCAAGAAGCGACTGCAATAATGTCTCCAGTCCATCCAGAGCACTCCGACAACGGATACGAAACTCCTCCTGTTCTGTGGCACTTAAGTCATTCTGCATCAGCACACTAAAACATGTATCCAAAGCTGCAACCGGTGTCTTTAACTGGTGAGAGATATCAGAAACCATTTCTTTCGTGCTCTCTTTTTCTTCCCGTGCTTCTTCCTTTAGCAACTGAATATGATGTCCGATTGCTTCAAGCTGGTCATTCAATTTTTCCAGTTCTGCATGATTTTCCGTTTTCAGTAAATCATCAAATTTATTTTCACGGAATCTGATCAGAATTTCTTCCAACTGGTCTAAAATTTTCTGATGACACGCATCTTCTTTTTTCTTCCAATAAAGTAAAAAAGTCAAAAGAAGCACGCATATCACAGTGCTTACAGCACCGGTCACCATAACCTGATGCCGGAATTGCGAATAAAATGCATTCCCTTTATTCCCCCAGTATCCATATTGCTCCAATAATCGCCTTCCCTGTTCGTTGGTTTCAATATCCTTATCCTTAAGCAATTCCGAAACAGCATCCAGCCCGGAAAATTCTTCCTTTGCAGCAATCTCTGTCATAAGATTCATTTTATATTTATAATCTTCATAAAACACATACGTGGTAAAGCAATTTAATATTGCAAACAATACTATGACAGGCAAAACCAAGGAGATCGCTACTGTGATCTTCTTGCGATATCTTTTTGTCACTGCCTTACCTCCTGATTCCATATATACCCAAGACCTCTGATATTCTTTATATAGACCGGTGCAGCCGGATTGTCTTCGATTTTCTCACGGAGTCTTCTGATATTGACAGCGATTGTATTTTCATCCACAAAATCCCCTTCCAGATCAAACACATTTTCCAATATTTGTGTTTTTGAAAGAATCTGTTTCGGATTCTGAAGAAAAAAAGTCAGCATTTTCAACTCCGTTTTTGTCAGACTGATTTCACGACTCTTTATCAGGACTTTCATTTCTCCTGCGATAAATACGATATCTCCCGAAATCATCTTTCCGGCTTCCGTTTTCTCCTGTCTGCGGCGGAAATGTGCTTCTATTTTCAAAAGAAGTACCGAAAGACTAAACGGCTTTGTAATATAATCATCTGCCCCTGCTTCATATCCCATGACCTGATCCATCTCCTGATCTAGTGCTGTAAGACAAATAATGTATGTATTATAATTGCATCTCATCCACCTTACAAATTCCAGTCCATTCCCATCCGGAAGATTCACATCACAAATGGTAACATCCACATTATTATCACTTGCAATTCTTTTCGCTTTTTTCACTGATTCTGCTGAAAAAACCTCATATCCGGATTTTTTCAGTGAAAATGTAATTCCACGATTTAAATTTTCATCATCTTCAACCACGAGTATACCTGGCATAGCATATGCACCTCTCTTTATTAACTATTCATCTTAAAATGCTTCAATGCCTCCACATGCGGTATCATTATTTCAGACCTCAACATCCCGCGAACCCGCATAAACACTTGCTTTTTACACTCTTTGTTATTTTGCCATGTTTAATCAATGCTACTGTCTAAATTTGGCGTACAGACCGTTTGACTTGACTGGCGTGTGACGGGTTCGCCGATATTTTCTAGCACCATTATAATGCAAAAACAGTGCAAATACTGCTGTCGGATTTGGTAATATATCGGTCCGCAGATTTGTTTTGGGCAGTTTTATGAAGGGAGTTAACACCCTCAATGTCCGCTTTTGCAGTTTCAATGTCCACTTTACGTTTCAATAACATTCTAAAAATTCTTCCAACAACGCTCTTTTAAGAATGCGCCAATGACCTCTAGTGGCTCACCTTCATAATATTGCACCAATAACTTCTTAAATTCCGGTACATCCTTTTCCGGTATAACTAAAAATCCCATACCTTGTGCAATCAGATAATGATTGGCAAAAATAACCGATGCTCGCTTATTTCCATCTTTGAACACCTGCGTTTTCATACAGTACATACATAACTCAATCGCTATCTCTATTGGCTCTTTATCCTGACTTCTAATTTCATCTATTCGCTCGATAACCACTGTTTCAATAGGTAATGGTGGTACATAGCTTGTTCCGCCTATCTGCACAGGAATACCACGAATACGACCTCCATCATAAAAGAAACCTTCATTAACCAACTTTGCAATATGACAAAGCATATGATAATTACTTTCACTCTGAATCACATCTCTATCTAAGATAAATTCCCAGGCGTGTTTCAAATTAAGAATCTTCTGCACATCCGTAGCCGATACCCCATGGACTTGTCCATTCTCGATAATATCCTCCGTTTGCGGAAATGTCGTTGCGACACCTTCTAACACTGCCTGATCATAAATGTTCGTTTTCAAATTTGCTCTGGCAAAATCCAAATTTTGTAATACTCTCGCTGAAAGTTCTTTATCTTCGTAACCAAGTGCCGCTAAATCTTTATTGATTTTACGAATGGCTTTATTTAAATCTTTGCGTTCCTTGGCATTACGCAAAAGCAACTGATATAGTTCATCTGAATATACGTCTACATAAGTAGAGGTCAATTTACCTGCTGCTCGCTTACGCATATACAAGTATTTTGAACCATTTGCTTCCTTAATTTCCGGATTTCCATCATATGGCATCAGATTAAGCCTCGCCTGTATATCCGCTTTTTGCTGTAATAATTCTTGAATTTCTGAATAATTTGCTCCCATTCATTTCACCTCTCTCTTTTTAGGGAACTTTTATGCTGTATATTATATTAAAAAGTTCCCTAATTATCAAGAATTATTTAGGGAACTTTTTGACATGTTATTTATCGCAAAAGTTCCCTATTATTAAATTTAGTGCACCAAAAGGATTGCTATACAAATAAACATAACAAAAAATTTAACCTTACCGCATTACTTCTTAATATCTTGTGCTTTTAGTAATCTGATTCCACTCTTGCTAGAGTACTCCCGTACCCTATCTCTAAAATCTAAATTTCGCTCTATATTCCTTCCCATAACAATCGCATGCAAATTCCGCTTCATCGGATCACCGATTCCGCTAACAACGGATCGGTGTTTCCGGTCGTAACGGAACACTTTTCCGCTTCGTCGGATCACGCATTCTTATAAAGTGTTATAGTTTTTTCGTAGTCATTATTTTTAGATTACGAAAGGAGGCATTTTTATGCAGGACTACAACACTATTATTGGTGCTATTCAGATGCGTCTGAATAAGTGCCCAACTGAATTATTGAGAATACTTAAACTAGCTGCTATCATCAAAGCACTTCTCCTTGCTGTATCTAATAAGATTTCAACTTCTCCCGGTGAAAGTACATATTTCTTCTCGTCCTTATTCCCACACTCAACCTTATTAACAACTTCAATCTCACTTGAGTTGGAAGCACTTTTCTGTTCAGCAATAATTTGAGTAGCTTTTATGGGTTTATCAGAATCCTTTATCGTTGATATGAATAACTTTAAGTTCTTCCAACCAGCCTTAACTTTTGTCTTTGCTACCGGAACGACTTTTTCTTCTATCCATGTCTCTGCTTTTGCAGTTCCATACTCAAGCAATTGAATTACTTGAATATCTTGCTCTGTTTTCTTCTGTCTATCAGCCATATTTGACATTTGTACAGAAATCTCTGATACTCTCGCACTTACAAGATGCATCTCTGACTGTGTAACAAACTGCTGGTTTTGTTTTATATAATGACGCATTTCACGAAATGCACGCATAATAAAAATACTTTGCTGTTCTGCAAGCTCACCTCTGAGAACTGTAGCAAGCATATAAATGCCTTGTTCCGTAAACGCATACGGAAGTTTTCTTTTTCCACCCCAACTTGAAGTCGCAAATTGCGACTTCAAGAACCCATCTTCTTCTGTTGTTAATTGAAACATAAAATCTTCCGGAAACCTTGCGATATTACGCTTTACCTGCTCATTCAAACGCTTCACTTCATATCCATAAATTTCAGCCAAATCATAATCAAGCATAACCTGCTGTCCTCTTATGATATATACTCGATTACATATATTATCTACTGTCATCAATTCTGTACTTTCTGCCATCTGTACACTTATCCTCCTACAAATTGTGCAACAGACTGTTGCACAATTACCAATACATTATTTATTTGTTGGTTCATCGCCCCTGTCATTCTTATTTCTTTTATCAGACAGCCTCTCCATTTCAACCTTATATGCCATCAATCGCAAAAGATACTGCGGAACCCTTCTATTTCCCAATTCCCAATCGGTTTCCGTCATATAAGGAATTTCAAAGTACTCACAAAATTCTTTTCTATTCATACCAGTACTTTCTCTTAATTTTTTTAATTCTTCTCTTGCTTCCATAGTTCGCCTCTTTATGCATTGCATAAACAAATTATATGATTTTTATTACCTACGGTCAATAACCTATTTTCATAAAAAAATGAACCTCGGCAAAAACTTTACCGAGGTTTACTATAAATCTTATTATATTTAATACACATTATTTTGAACGCTCTATCGTATGTATCACATCCCGCTCAATCAACGAACCCTCGCCATGCAAAATTTGCTTCGCAAATGGCTCGGTCTACATATCAAGTTTTCGCTGAAAACTTGATACAAATTTCGCAGAATGCCGGCAATCCTTATGCTGCTTCCTTAAACCGCTCCAGAAATCTCTTCGCATAAGCCTCATACCGAAGTCTTTTTCCTTCTGCATCATCACGCCAAATTTCCGGATCAAACTGAAGTTCTACAGCTATATCACGCAAAACCTCCAGACCGTACTTCTCCATCATCTCAGCAAGAAATGTGCAGCAGCGTTCAAATTCCTTATTCAAAGCTTCCCTCCTTCCTTAGTCGCTTCTGCATCTTTTCAAAATAATACCGATAATTCTTTTCTTGATGATACAGCCTCGCTACGGAAAAGGCAATATTTTTGATTCAAAAAAATTTCGCTTACATATTTCCAGACTTTCTGTTTCCAGAAAATTTCTTTTATAGATTTCTCACGGTGTCTTCTGCAAGATACGCATTTTGTATATCCATTGCAAAATGCATCTAGTTAGGAGCAAAATCCCCTAAAACCCCTGATTTTTATATAGGTGCGTCACTTTTTGACTCACTTTTCGGAAAAGTACTCCACTTTTTGGAGTCACTTTCTGAAAGGTGCTCCACTTTTTGACGCACCTCATATATTATAGCAAATATGCAGAAAATTAGAATTCATAATTTGCCTTATGAGAAGGTCGGAAACGAGGTCAATTATTTTTCTGATTTAGCACCGTTTACCTATTTTGTTCCATGCTCCACAATCATCTCAACATTCTCAAATACATCGATAAACACCTGCTTTGCTCTTTCTAAAAGCTTATGGCATATCTCTGGTTTCTTAAACAAGAAACTCACACGCAGTTCTACGCTTTTAACATTTGGGTACTTTTCTTTATATTGTCCTGAATCTATGTACCAGATATAGGTATTGAGTTTATCTTGCAGCAGCAATAAATGTCGATTCATATCAGACCAGTCCATTCCGTCTGTAAGAAGAAGTATCAAGCTGGAGGTGTCTTGTTCATATGCCAAGCTATCAATGGTATCTGTTTTTTCAATATTAAACTTATCATCGTTATTCTCTAACTCCATATCATCACCTATTCCATCACTTTCCTTTAAATAGCGTAAGCCCTCTATATTTCCTCTCCCTCTAAAATCATTCAAAAACTATCTTCTGTAATTTACTTCCCCGACTGCAATCGGATCTAAGTTTAATATCACCCATTTCACTGACAACTCCGTCAATCGGTTAATGTCCTTTTCATCTGCATTTTTTATGGATTTTATCAACTGACAAAATTCCTCCTGTTCATCTGACGGTAATGGCGTACCCATACAGACATACCGGTACAATGCTTTTGCCAAATTATTATAATCCGCATCCCAATTAATGCCTCCATTATCCAGCAGCTCATATGCCAGTTTACCCGAAATACGAACAACCTCTCCCTGTACAGTCCCTGCATGTCCCGAACCGGGTACCAACAAATTCCATAATTCTGCATGCTGCTTCTGCCAGCTTTTTGCATGAATTTCAATCCGCGTCTTCCCATCATACAATATTCGTTTCGGAACCGGTTCTACATGCAACAACTCATACAAATGATTCATCGCATGATCTAATTCATCTATATATTCCGGATTTAAGTCCTTTCTACGGAACTCAATATCCTCTGCTACCTTCTGCATATAGTTCTGCAATCTTTCTGTTACCGGTACTCCCTCTTCTAACAGATAAACTGCGATCGGCTCCAGTTTAACAAGGTCAAATGTCCTTGCACACCGAAATGCATGTTCCAACGGGGTATCTCCATTTGCATCCGTGGCAGTTGCATTTGCACCAGCCTCTAAAAGACACTTAACCAGATTAAGACTTCCTGCATAAACAGCTTTATGCAAAGCAGTCTCCCGATTCCATCCTTGTGTTGCGAAGATATCTGCCCCAAGCTTTACCAAGTAAATGGCCTGTTCTTCTGCATACTTATGTCCTGCATGATACAACAGTGGAGTATAGCCGTATGTATCCACATAATTAATATTCGCCCCCTGTTCCATCAGACATCGCATCATGCTTTCGGATATAAGAAACTCAAAGGCATTCCCTTTATTGTATCCTCCATATGCATTGATATCGCATTTTTCGAATACATTTTTGATTTCCTGCTCATTTCCAGCCTCTACCAATTGTTCAAAATCCTTTGGTAACGTCTTTCGCTTCGCCATAGTACCATATCCTTTCCATATTCAGGAATATCAACATCTACCACCAATTAATCTGCACAACACCCGGAATTTACCCTACGCATAAACTAATATCTCTGCATTATTAATATCCACACAATCAGTAATCATTTCGGTCCACTTATTCAAAATCCATTCTTTGTTAATACAATTGGAATTTCCGTCTAACATAGATTCTTCTGGAAATATGTATTCTAGTTGTCCTGCGTTATAACCGGTTATACAATATAACGCCATTGAAGAACAATTACTATCATTTGAAGGATAACTGCAAAACATAAAATCTACATTTGATTCAAACGGATATTTTGCAGAATCAAATCTAAGGATTGTCCCTCTATATATTCCACTCTCTTCATACTCACATAGTTTCATGTTTAGCTCCCTACTCGATAAATATAGACTTACGCACTAATCTGCCCAACTGCTTCCTCGTATCTTTCAATGGGGCACCATTTGGTTCATTCCCGTCAAGTAGCGGCTTGTGCTCCAGCCCTACTTGACCTGCTTCAATAAATCAATAATTTCCTTAATATCTGCCTCAAACTCTTCATCTGGAATCGGATGACTGCCAGCCTCTCTATACATGATTGCGTGCTCCAGCTTTTCCATTCTCCATCCGTCGTTAATTCGATTCGGACTGTAATCGTCATCACTTTGAATATTTTTATTAACAGTTATTCGGTACCAGTCAACCCCATTAATATACAGGTCCGGATGTCTATGCTTTTTTACCCGTTCTAATAATTCTTTTCGACTATCAGTGATATTTTTTTCTCTCAAAATTCTTGCTTTCAAACATGCAGTATAATCAGCGTACCACCAGATAGTATAATTTCCTGTAAACTCCAAATCCAAAAGCAAATCACACACCGCAATTGCTTCATCATAATACTCATAAATATATAACCATGTAGCCAAATCAGACACATTTACCAAATCATTTTTTGATTTAAAACTACATTTTTTCAGTATCTTCTTACAAAGGCTCTGAACCTTCTTCTTATTAACTGTACCCATTATGTTTTCGATTATCTCTTGCATAACATACTCCTTGTCTTCAAACATGATATTTCTTACTGATTTCGAGCTCTTTTGTGCTTTTATTATAACCGAAAACATCCTGGCCGAAAATCAGAAACTGGCTTTCCTAACTGCATAACTGTATCATCCATGAACGCCATTTCATAATTCATTCTCTGTTCGTATTTTTCATCATAAGGAAACTCTGTTGCTTAACAAATTTTTGAACTTCGTTTAATCTAAATTATATTCCCAAATTATTCATGAACATACAAAATCAGCTAACAACAGTCCCAATTATACAGTACATCGCCAAAATCCAATTCTTCAAGTTTTTTACTATTGATAAAGAACGAGCCGACACCCGCATCACCCCACAGAATTCGCCACTGATTCTTCCAGAAATCCGAATCAAGCTGAAACAGCAGGGTATCATAATAATTTCTCTTCATACTTCGCGAATCCCACTGTCTGAAATGTGGATATCCTAACATCCGATGTCCACATGTGGATTCATGGATATCCGCATATTTTTTATCATACTCGTCAAACATTTGATAAAATTTTAATCTGCTGTCCAACTCAATGCCAAGCTCATCTGCAATTTCATGCAGCAATCCATCACATCTTACATCACAGTCATTCATATATGCTGTTTCAGTCTTGAAAGAAACTGCATATTCTCCCCGTACGGGAAAACCGATGCTATCCTGTTGGTTTACGCTCTTATCCTCTTTTCCCAAATCTCTGGTTGTCTTTATTCCAATAGAAAGCACATCCGCTTCGGTAATACTTTCATCTATTTTCTCATGGTATACAACCTGATAGGTATGATTGGGATAGCCACTTTCCTGCATGGGCAGACCATAGTTTCTATCAAACCATATAAAGAATTGCAGCATTCCGCCTCCGAACACAGACAAAAGAATCCCCGGAATAGTCAATAAAATTGTTTTCATCCAGTTTTTGCTCCCTTAAGTACTAATTCTCCGTCGTTTTCGTTTTATTACTTTTACCGCCGAAACATCACAGTCAATATAAATCCACTTATTCCTGTTTTCGATCATCCATGATATTTTTATTGCCACTGCATCATCTGCCATTGCTGTTGAATGATGCACCATTTTTGTATCCCAACAACCTGAACCACTACACCATCCCAAAATGCTCCAGCGCATCTCTTATCGTCTTTTCCTTCTCCGCCGGACACTGAGGCTGTCTGCTATCAGCAGATTTAGGAAGACCATGAGAAACAAGTTTCTCATGGTTAGCGGCAGTCGTCGAATTGTCCTGCAAGCAGTCAATTCTCCTCGTTGCATCGCGCAAATTCTCCCCAACCTCTATTCCACATTTTCTTTTTACCTGTGAAATATACAGATTAGAGACCTTTAACCCATGCTCTTTCAGCACATACTCCTGAATTTCCTTATAAGTCGCCTTACTCTCTGCACTCGTCACATCAAGCTCATCCAGTTCTAACTCCACCTCAACATAGTCATCCGCTTTCCGTTGGGACAAAAGTACTACCGTCTCCACATGTGTTGAGGGTGTGAAACAGATTCCTGAAAAGCAGATTTTGTCCCTGACGGGAACCGATTACTCGCCTAAAATCCATTCATAGTTTTACTTTTATATCTTTACTCTAGGTTCAAAGTATTTTCATAATTCTTAATATCTTTCTTTTAACCTTTCGTTGCAAACTATATACTTATCACATTAAACTACTAATTTCTTCCTTGGTATTTCCTATATATTCAATCATATAAACCTTTCCCTAAACAACACTTTTTAAATTTCTTTCCGCTTCCACAAGGACACAAATCGTTTCTTCCGGTTTTCAACTTCTTTGATGGCATACCCAATTCTGCTGGCCTATGTCCTTTATCGATCAATGCAAATTCTTTTATCTTATACAGATATTCTGCAATCACCAAGATTGCCTGGAATAAGTGTAATGCTTCGTTTTCAAATTCCAAAAGGTATTCTGTCCTACTCTTCAATCTATCTTTAGGATCTGGTATATATGTTATTTGTTGAGAAATCGCATCATATTTAACATCATTATGTCCTATTGCATTGCGCAATTTCGCATTAATGATAACCTGCAAATACTCCGTATAAATTTCTTCACTATCACATAAGTGATATCTATTTGCTTTGGAAAGCCCAAAGAAATCGTCCAAAGAATTAACTCTTCTTTCTAATCCAGGTTTGACTTTCTTGAAATTTCCTCGAAACTTTATGTTGTTTAACGCAACTGGTAAAATTAATATATTTCCCAAAGCTTCATATACATCTAAATAAAACTGTTTTACCAAATCAAAACTGCTTGTTGTCGATCCTTCCTCTGCAAAGTCGATGCTATCTGCTTTACAAAACTGAGTAGCAAATGCTGGGATCAAGTATTGATAAACCTCAATAAACTCGCTCAGCATTTGATAGATTGTAGATTGCAAATCTTCCAATCTATATCCTTCATGAGCATTTAAATACTCTATCAATTCTCTTATCTGATCAAAATCCAACTTTAGCACACTATCACTTACTTCATGTTCTGAAATAACATCATCCCTCAACGGTGTAATAAATCCCATAATCTCTACCAGATGCACCGCTCTTAAAATTTCCAACTCATTAGTTCCTGGAGCAAACTGCTCTGGAATCAGTTTCTTCACCTCTTGAATTAGATAGCCTTTATTTCCGTTCTGAGACAAATCCAATATTCTTTTATATTGTGCCCAGTTCTGTGCAGTTTCCATTAATCTGGATACACTTCTTGTAAATTTCTCATATCCATTATTCTCCTGCATTCGACTTTGGTTTCTCATAAATGGAGATGGTACAAACTCTCTCTCATCAGTACTTAGCTTTTTAGTTGGAAATTCTCCGGAACATTCAACAACATAATCTGCCGATTCATCCTCTCTTAGAATTTCTGCATTCTCAAAACTGAATTCCAATCCCGGCATATCCTGCCCTATTTTAACTTTTCCATTTAAAGAAATCCCACATTTTCTACACGCTACGACAATTGGATGTTCCTCCTGCCAACCAACTTGTAACCTGACTCGTGTTATACTGCCACAGACATGACATCTTATAAAACAATTGTATACCACCCCATGTTCCTCCTCGTGTAGTCTATTTTAATATCATTCCAAATTTTCTTTCACCCATATTTAATCACTCTTCTGGGCAAGAACATTCAACACCACATTTTCTCCAAAATTTAGCCGTTGCCAAATTCGGTGGTTCTACACGAATATCTCTTGGATTGATGCTGTTCATATCAAAAAATTGTTTTATGATTTTCTCACCCATTCCCTGATTTCTCATAAAAGGTACAACTTCTAAACATGAAATATTATACTTTCCACTCTGTTCAATAAAGTAGTATAAAAATGCAGTTATATTTCCAAAACTGTCTTTTATTTTCCACAAATAAGCATTATTCCTCCAGACAAAATCTGGTAAAATAAATTCCCATGCTAATATCAATTTGTATTCTTTTTTGTATATTTTAATTTCCTCACTATAACATTTTTCAAATTGGAATAAATCCGTTTTTTCCATACTACTTTCTTTTACTATTGTACACGTTTCCAAATATTTATTTATATGAAAATCTTGCTCCTCATGTGACAATTTTGGTTTTTCACCAAACAGCGACTCATACATCTTAGCACTCTCAGGAGTATAATCAATAACACTATGCACTAATCTCTGTTTGAACCTCTCGACCCAAATTTCTCCATGAAGTGGCAGCCAATAATTAACTATATCAAAAGCACTCCATTTCTCAATCTGCCCATCGTATAATTTCATTTCAAATAAAATCTTTTTAATCTGTTCTTTTTGAACAGCATCCACTATAATATATTCTTTTTTTGTCCATCCCGAAACTCTATAAACACTACATTCAATAGGCATAATTGGCTTTTTATACCAATACTCATGTGTTAGTGCTGCATCTGGCACAAGTCCTTCTTCATATAGTTTATTCCAACCGACCAGATTTGGATCATCTTCATTAATTTTAACCTTATAAACTCTAACCAATCCTACTTCATCATCAAATTTGTTTACGATTTCCGCTGATTTAAGACATTCCAGAATACTAGGCGCTAAACAGATTCTCTTTTCTGTATAATTCTCACCTATTTCTGTTTCATCTGGTATCTTGGGAATCAAAATACTCTGAATTGGTTTCTCTAGTGATGTTATATGATATAAAATCACTTTTTCTCCTCCGCTTACATATTTGATTCTTAAACTTAAACCTTCCCGTTAAGCAATTATAATACGCTTTAACTAATAAAAGGGTTACCACCTTCCGGCAACCCTTCTATCATTTTTTACTACAAAATCAATCTTATTTGTAATTTATCACTAAATCAAGCCCCTCTTTTACCCGCCAATGCACGAACCTCCTCTACAGATAACTGAGAAATCTCAGCAATCTCCTCAAAAGACATCGCACCTTTTTTCAAAAGTCTGCTTGCCACTTCTTTTCTTTCCGCTAACCGTGCTGCCAAAGCAGCCTCATCCCGCATATCTTCCATCGCCTTACACATAGCTGCCACTCCTTTCTCATCTTCCTTGAAATATCTTACACGTTCAGCCAATGTTCTATACTTTATATCCTTCGCATTTGTACAGGAAAAATCATGCATCAGGGTCCCTATGGGCGATTCATCCCGGTATTCGCCATTCACATATAAAATATGTGCCTCATCGCCAAAGTTCTCACCAGTTTCTTTGATTACCCGGTCAATATGATAAATCGGTTTTCCCTTTCCCAGCACATCATGCTCTGTAATAAAGATTACATAAGTTTCCACCAGATTTTCCAGCTTTTCTCCCGGCTCAGTCACATTAGCATCGATCAAACTGCTGTGATATCTGGCTCTCTTTGCTCCCGCACCGCGATCTGCTCTCTGGATTTCTACATTATATCTTTTTCCGGCATGATCCGTCGCATAAATATCAAAAATAATTGATCTGCCCTGCAGATTTTTAAGCTGATGCTGGATTGCTACCTTTTCCACCTTCAAATCATCTCTGCCAAGCACAATCTGCAGCACCAGTTCCGTACATTCGATATTTTCCTCAAAACATTTTGACATAAAGTCATCATCCATCAGACGAAATCCACGGATTCTCTGCAGATCTTCCGGTCTGAACTTTTCTTCCCAATCCTTACTCATCTCTCTGCTTCCTTTCTCTGCCTGTTTTTATCAGAAGCATATACTTTCCCTATCATACTTAAATTTTATCACAGGCACACTTCTGTTGCAAGATTCGCTCTGCCTCATTTTATGTTTAGATTTTATATTTTTAACCCGACGGTTCCCGTATTTCTTTCCTGATATCAATTTCTAATTTTCCCACTTATCCAGCCTCTGCACCATCACGATCCCCGACCGGAACTGAAGCTCGATCTTATTCTGATTAATAACCTTAACCGTCTGGATCAGCCTCCACACCAGATCATTATCAAATTCCCTGCTCAGTACCCCTGCTTTCCTTATATAATCGTCCACCTCTCCAGCTCTCTGATCATAGGCTTCTGCCAGACGTTGTTCCTTCCTGGACTGTTCTTTTCTCTTTCTCAACTCCTTCAGATGCGCCGTAACTCTCCGGTATTCCCGATCAAAATCTTCCTCTCCGCAGTTTCCTTTGGCACTTTCCTCAATCAGCGACATCAGATGCTTCTCCAGTTCCTGAATCTCTGTATTGTATTCTGTCGGTTTTGCTTTGTTTCCATAGCTTCCGATAATCCGGATCACGTTTTCACGGAATGCCTGCACAAATTCGCCCTGATCCTCTACCACCTTGCCAATTGCCATCATGATGGCTTCATGAAGGATTTCCTCTTTTAATGTCGGGGAATTTTTACACCGCTCGGAACCATGTTTCAACCGGTTATCACATCTCCACACAGCGCTTTTCTTTCCATATTTAGACCACACCTGCCTCCGGTAGGGCTGTCCGCATTCTGCGCAGATCATCAGACCCGACAGCGCATACTTGCCGCTGTACTTACTCTTCTCCTCTCCCCTCTTTTTCTTGATGGCTGCCCGGTAAATATTTCCTCGTCTGGCTTTCTCCTCCTGTACCCGGTAAAATAATTCTTTTGGTATGATGGCTTCATGGTCATCCTCTATATAATACTGTGGAACAATCCCCTTATTGACTACCTTCTTCTTCGTCAGAAAATCTACGGTATAGGTCTTCTGCAGGAGGGCATCCCCCATGTATTTCTCATTGGTCAGCATCTTATCAATCACGGTTGCCTGCCATACGGTATTGCCGGTCACTGTCCTGATCCCCTCTGATTCCAGGATTCTTTTAATCCTATAGCTGCTGTTCCCCTCCAGAAAAAGCCTGTATATTCTCCGCACCAGTTCCGCCTCTTCCGGTACTACCACCAGATTTCCGTCCTTATCCTTCGTATATCCAAGGAACTTATTGTGGTTGACAATAACCTGTCCTACTTCAAACCGTCTCACAATTCCCCAGTGACAGTTTTCGCTGATATTCCGGCTTTCCTCCTGTGCCTGGCTGCTCAGGATCGTAATCAGCAGTTCCCCGCTTCCCTCCAGAGTGTTAATCCCCTCTTTTTCAAAAAATACAGCAATGTTCTTTTCTTTTAGCTTCCGGATATTTGTCAGGGAGTCTACGGTATTTCTGGCAAAACGGCTGATGGATTTTGTAATGACCATGTCAATCTTTCCTGCCATGCAGTCATCGATCATGGACTGGAAATCCGCTCTTTTTCTGGTACTTGTCGCGCTCTTTCCGTCATCTGCATAAATCCCTGCCAGTTTCCAGTTCGGATTGCTTTTGATTTTCTCTGTATAATATTGTACCTGAGCTTCATAACTGGATTCCTGCTGTTCCATCAGGGTGCTGACACGGCAGTAGGCTGCCACCCGAAGGGTTCGCATTTGCGGCCGGATGCTTCGGTCATACGCCGGTTTTGCCGGTATGATCGATATGTTCTTTTTTATACTTGCCTCCATCACTGCTTCCCGCCTCCATCTTCTTTTATCTGGATTACGACTCCATTCTTCATATGTACATCCATGGTTCCATTCTTAAAAACCATGATTTTCTCCACCGCCTTTTGAAAGCATTCTTTATTAAAACATTCTTGTTTTCCACCTCTGCACAGGATTTCTTCCATCTTCCTTCCATAATAAGCGTGGCTTTCTATCTCCGCAGATTGATACTGTTCCATTGCCCTCTCATAAAGCAATGTTTTGATCTCTTCTGCCGAAAACTCTTCCATCTGCAGAAGTTCTTCAATCTGTCTTGTCAGTTTCCTGTATTTGGGTGTTTCCACTGCTGCACTCTCTTTCTGAACCTCCTGCGCCAGTTCCGGATGCTCCACCACCAGATTCATGGCTGCCAGTGCTGCATTTTTTATCTGCTCCTCTGACAGGATTCGGTTTCCGCAGGATACCTTCCTCCCATTCTGATACTTGGAGCATTTCCAACACCATTTATCTTCTCCGGGCTTTTTCCGCTTCTTTGCATATTTTCGATATTCTAATCCACACGTTCCGCAAAAGATCTTTCCATTCAAAATACCTTTGCCTGCATGACTGTTTGGATGATACCTGCGTCCCAGCTGGCTGGTTCTATTTTCCCGTCTCTCCTGTACCTGCAGAAACAACTCCTTTGAAATAATTGGCGGATAATATTCATCCCCGCAATATCTCGGGTTCTTCAGCAAATTTCCGATAGAAGCATGACTCCATGAAGGGTGTCCGTTTGCATTCAACACTCCCAGCTCTGTCATCCACTTTGCAATTCCATAAGTGGTAGATCCTTCCAAATAATCCCGAAAAATACGTTGTACCAACTCTGCCTCTTCCGGGACAACCTCTGCCCTGCCATTTTGAATTCGATATCCGATTGGAAAACGCTTTTGCCGTTTAATTCCTGCCATCTTCCAATCCCCCTTCCTCCAATGACTCTTCCAGCTCCAATCCATTTTTCAGGCAGAACCGGATTTTCTGCCCCGGATATACCGTTGCATGGTCAATGATCATCAAAAATGCTTCTTCTTCATAATTTTCCATTCTGGTTGGGCGGCTCCGAAATACAGTCAGCAGATATTCTGTTTGCATGATCTCCGGTTCAAAGAACTGATCCGCCTCTAAAAGCTGCCGCCTACGGATTAGCGTTTCCAATTCTGAATCCATCTGGTTCCGCCTTTCTATAAAAACAGCAGAGCCAATATTGCCGTCCACCAGGACCTGCCGCAACATGTAGCTCTGCTTTCTCAATTCCTCTATTTGATAATTTAACTTCCGAATCTCCCTTTCCTGCTTTGGATCTCTTGGGACTGCTTTAAGCCCAGCCAGTAAAGGCATCAATATTTCCTCATAATTTCCTGCCATCCGGTTCCACATCTTGGTAAACAAACGTTCAATATTTTCTTCTCGGATTGCCTTTTGACCACAGGCTTTCCTATCCTGAATATGTTTATGGCAGCACCACTGGACTTTTTCATAAGATTTTCCTATGTATAGTTTTTGCCTGCGGAATATGCTGCCGCACACCCCACACCGAATCCGGCTGCTAAATGCATAACGGTTCTGATATGCCTCTGAGTCCTTGACACACTGCTGTTCCTTTCGATATGTACAGAGCTTACGAACTGCTTCCGCTTCTTCTCTGCTGATAATAGGTTCATGGTTATCCCTGATCAGATATTGAGGAAGTTCTCCATGGTTCCGTTTCGTTCTAAATGGTATACCTTCTGTAGTACAAGTCTTCTGTAAAAGCAGATCCCCTTCGTAAACTGGATTTTTAAGAATTTCTTTGACGGTTCCCTCCTGCCATCCATTTGACTTCCGGCTAGTAGGGATTCCCTCCTTCTGTAAGCTCTGAGCAATTGTATAGGAACCCATTCCCCCCAGATATGCTTCAAAAATCCTCCGTACTACTGCCGCTTCCTTCGGTTCAATGATCAGATTTCCATCTGGATCTTTACAATATCCATACGCAGCATCACTGATAATAAAGGTACCATTTTGAAATCTCCGTACCACAGACCATCTGACATTTGCAGAAATATTCTCTGATTCCCCTTGCGCAATGGAACTTAAGATAGTAAGAAGCTGTTCACTTTTTTCAGAAAGGGTATCAACCCGTTCCTTCTCAAAATATATTCCTATTCCAAGAGCCTTTAATTCACGAATCGCCTGAATACTGTCTACCGTATTTCTTGCAAATCGTGTGACTGATTTTGTGATAATATAATCATGCTGTCCCCGCCGGCAGTCCTGCATCATCTTCTGAAATTCATCCCGACCATTCAACTTTGTTCCGCTCCTGTCCTCATCCGCATAGATACCTGAAAAAATCCAGTTGTTTCGCTCTCCAATGAGCCGACTGTAGTATGCCACTTGAGCTTCCAGCGAATGCTTCTGATCTTCAGAATCTGTGCTGATCCTGCAATATGCACAAACTCGTTTTTCCTGTGTTTGTTCAAGGGGCTGTGTGGTACGGACCGGATCAATCCGTGTGACTTTCTTTTCCTTTTTTACCATCGCTTTCCTTTTCCTCCATCTTCAGATATACCCTCTTTAAAATTACCTCTCCTATTAGCACCACACAATACCACAATTTCTGCTGGATATCTAGTGCTTTCAGCATATACTTTGGAAAGTTCCGGTTTAAATGTTAGACGGTTTAAAGCATCAATTTTTTCATATTCCTCCGGCAATAAAAAACCATTTTTCAACATCAGGTCCAATAGCTTCACAGCCAGCTTATAACTTAATTCCCTGCTCTCTTTTTTCTCCAAACTAAACCCCTCCTAATTTTTTCTCAATGCTGGGTGGAGGAATCATCTGCTTTTGCTGCTTCCATATACCGTCAAAATATTATCTTAACCAGATCTCCATCCCGTATTCCGCCCATGTCACTGCCTGATCCTCTTCCCCAAAGTATTGGTCTGCCGCTTTTTTATCTACCTCCAGCACCTTTGTCGCTTTCTCTCCTGCCGATAACAATGCTGTCAGATGCTGCTCTATCTCCCGACGCAGTTCCTCATCCTTACAAGAACTGATTTTTCCACTTGCTGCACGCAGCACCATCCTATCCCTCATATCCGTCACAGACATCCACTCCATCTCTGTCCCATACTTTCTGAACAATGCCGCCAGATTTTCCGGCTCCAGAGACACTACTTTTTCCAGGGTTTTTCTTGCTTTCGCATCAAAAAGATAGGCGTACCCAATACTGCCTGATTCTAAAATTTCATGGATTTTCTTTTCTTCCCCTTTGTTCATCCCTTTTGTGCCTCCCGTCACTTTCTATTACATATGCAGAAACTGCTCATATTCCACCTGTTCCCTGCCAAACTCCTCTTCAATCCCACTATCATCAAACAGCCCTAAGCTGACCGCCATTGCATATTCCACATCTTTCATCCTACCAGCTTCCAAATGCCCTATGTATTCGCCCAACCTGCTTTTATCCAGCACCCGGATCTGTTCCAGCAGCACCATTGACGTTCTTCCAATTCCAGCTTCCCCTGCATACACCGTCACATGGATCGGAAGATTATGTTTCCCCGTCTTGGCCGTCATCGGTGCAATAATGACCGTACTACTAAAATAATTTCCTTTATCATTTTGTAAGATCATCACAGGCCGTACCCCGCCCTGTTCGCTTCCAACTGTCGGCTGCAGATCTGCCCAGTAAACATCACCCCTCTTGATCATCCTTTCTCCTTCCTGCACAGCCTTTGAAACGGCGGCGGCTAAAACCGCCGCCATTATCTATATCAACTGCCGTGCCTGTTCTTCATCAACAGTTTCCTCAATATCCCTATTTGACACTACATCCCGGGATCGGACGCTCTGCGCCCTTGGGCGGCAGTCATAAACCAGCCATGGCTTCTGGCTGTCATGGGTTTTATGCCCCTCCGAGGTTCTCCCCGAGCCGCCCTCATTGCGTGTTCCCGCACCCGCGTGCAGGGCTGTGACTGGACGGAAGTATCATAATAGGCTGTTCAGGTCATTGCAAACAGCCCGCCACAGGCTGACCGGGGATGGATTGTTTCCGCTCTGCATCTTTGATGTCATCTTGTTTAACAGGCATCTTTCCTGCCTGCAGATGGTCGCCGCGCCTCCTCCGCCATGCTTTCCCTTCCGGGCTGAACAGCTAACGTATTTATGCTGCCGGTTATGGACTTGTCAATGTTCGCTCTCCCGCCGCATGTCCTGCTTACACGCCGGAAAATATCTGGAATTTTTTCCTCCTACTTATATCCACGTTGGGAAAGCCTTCTGACAACCCTAAAATGACAAATTCTGTAAAATTTTTCTCAGTTTCTGCAAAATCCTCCCCCTCTGCTTATTTATGGCATTCTGTGAAACACAAAGCTCCCCTGCCAGCTCCCTCTCACTGCGTCCGAAAAAAAACAGCTGGATAATCAGGTATTGTTCCCGTTTTTCCAGCTGTCTGATCGCTCTGTGCAATTTTTCATATTGAAGTCTGCTACATATTTCCGCCTCAATATCCTGTTCCCCTCTGTCCGGGAACAGCCCCGCTTCCATCATCCTGTCAAGGGAATCCTCCCTTCCGGGCAGAATGCTTACTCTTCCTGTTTTTCGGTCAAGTACCGCCTGTTCTGCTTTCAGATCGTATTCCTGATACTGCATCTTCCTTTCTGTTTCCTTCAAAACTGAAATGATTTCTTCACTGGCCTCCGGATACATCTTCCGAAAATCCGGCAGCCTGCCTGCTTTCGCCATAGAGTTCCTCCATGTCTTTAAAACAGAACAGGCACGCCAAATAATTTTCATTCGTATATTTCCTCCATTATTTTATGGATTCTAAATTGATACACGGTCCTCCTCATTCCGTCTCTTCTTCCAATAAAAACCCTTCACTTATTAGCCGTTAAAGAAAGGAAAGTGCCAAAAATACAAATAATTTTGTTTACATTATTTCTAATATTCTCTTTTTGATCTCACCACTGCCGGATAATAATAGCTTTTTACACAAGAGAACCACTTATGTCAAAATTACAACTTCTATTTATCAGAACTGTACACTGCTGAACGTACCATAAAAAAACCAGGCAAGAAACCTTTAAAACAAGATTTCTTACCTGGTTTACATTTTTGTCAGAATAAAGCTATCTTTAAATCATCCTAAATAGTAGCTTTATAATACCAGACGCACCTAGGAATATAATCTCTGAGGTATACATAATAATCGCCTAAGTGCTTACCGCCTTTCGTTACACTTACCTGAACCAAACTATCTCCTGCATAAATTTTAAAAGATTTTTGACCATCATCTCCGGAACCTGAATCTCCAGGGCGATAGTTGTAAGGTGTTATATAATATGGTGTCGAATCGGTAACGATATCATGATACAGCGTATCATTACTGAGCACTGTATATAATGTTGAGAAAAGAATATCTTCTTTTTCTGAAAGTGATTATTCCAGGGATCTCTGAGCCACCTGTCCAGACTTTGAGAGCCACCATTCC
>OMEA01000427.1_pt1 | contig 21914 bp, 17 predicted proteins | sample 1645321 | NCBI WGS metagenome assembly OMEA01 (sample SAMEA103958151, study PRJEB25191) | human gut metagenome
TTTTTTCATTTTCAAAATCGAAAATGACAAAAATGACTTTGACAAAAATGACAAGGTTAGCAGATTGTTTGTGCGTTTTCTAAAGGTTATAATATCCCACCAATGCTGCCGACAAGGAAGCTCTGACCGTCAGACTGATGAGCCAGAAGATAGGTTATGTGCGCAATCGCGACGATTATAAATAAAAAGACTATATTTGCAAACGAAAACTATAAAACCCAGTGGGGTTAAAGTTTTATGATTAGATTCATAAAAACTTCGGTTTTTTTAGTTAAAAATAAGTGGAGCTACCCGTGAGGACAGCTCCATTTTTTTTCTGCCAAATTCAAACGACACTACCAGCAAGTTCGTGATTAAAGTTTGTAATCATCTTTTTACTCTGAATTTTTATATTACATCTTCTTCTCGCTTTTCTCAGTTATCAATTTCACATAATGAAAGCCCCAACTTTATTTTACGAGTTTCTGAACTTCAGGAAGGAGGAAAGGTTTGATGTCCTTGAATGGCACAACGAACTCGATGATGCTCCACGTCTGCCGTTCAAGTTCTATGAAGATCATAATGCCTTCAAGCTTTTCATGCTTGATGTGGGACTGATGGGGGCTATGGCCGAGGCGTCGGCAGAGTCTATTCTTGTAGGCGACAACATTTTTTCCGAATACGAGGGAGCCTTTACCGAACTGTATGTTTTCACGCAACTCACAAGCCAGGGCATCTCATTATACTATCATTCTGTAGATAATTCAACGATAGAGATGGATTTCCTTGCAGCGTATAAAGACCATGTGGTGCCGATGGAGGTGAAGGCGGAAGTGAATGTGAAGTCGAAATCCCTTCGCACCTTCATCACCCGAAATCCCGGGCTTAAGGGTCTTCGTTTCTCTATGCTACCTTATGAGCAGCAGGATTGGTGGATTGGAAGGAAGTGAGAAAAAGACAAAGGGCTGGACTCCAAATCCGGAGTTCAGCCCTTTGACGCTTTTCATTATCTGTTTCTATAGCAGACGATAGTGTCAGTCATCGCCCCAATTACCGCTGTTTCCCCACAATTCTTTGTAGTCAGCCTTGGTATCCTTCTCGTTGACTACATCAAAGTTGCTGATACATTCTCCCTTGAGGTCTGCTTTATGTACGCTGGCGGTATTCATGTTTCCGCTGCAGAGAGCCTCGAGCTGTATCACATTAATTTCTGGAGTTATATAGTTCTTCTTCATTTTTCGTTGCTGTTATTTGGGCTTATCTGATAATTATCTTCTTTCCGTTCACTATATACATTCCCTTAGGCAGTCCCTCCAGACTGCAACTGCGGCGCACCATCTGTCCGTTTATGTTGAACACGCCCTCTATGCCACGCTTGTAGGATGTGCAGTCGGTGCTGCCGTGTATGTCGTCGATGCCTGTGGTGCTGTCTTCCACTCCGTCGATGAGTAGCGATACTTGGCTCGGTTTTCCTTCGGCAGACGCATTGTCCGTCAGCTCAAACCAGCAGCGGAACGCCTTCAGTCCGTATGAATACGGTTCGCCGTCGTCCTTATTGCCGTGCGGCACCTGTATCAGCTTTCCCTTATACATGAAGTAGTCGCCGTTGAGGTCGTCTCTGCCCTCGATTATCTTGTTCTTACCGTTTTCGTCTTTGTAGTATGTCTTTGCCATAGTGCCTTTGCAGACCATCGTGCCATGATTACCGCCGGTGGCAGAGAAGGTTGTTGTTGACTCCCAATTGGTGTTTAACTTCGTCAGGTTCTCCCTGTCGAGCGACACCATCGTGATGTCGTAGTGGTCGGGTTTCAAGGTCTTCGTCAGTCGGTTGTTTTCGTTGGAAGATGGCTTGTAGTCAGTGCCCAGCCAGCTGCTGTTGTCCTCGCCCTCTGATGTGTAGAAGTGTTCTACGGTGTAGGGTGCCGACTTCACCTGTGTATATGGTGGGTACACGATATATGGCTCGAATGCTGTTACCATCCTGTCATCGTCGTTCTTTGGCTCCACGGTGACGAACTGCACGCTGCTCTCCGTCAGTGCCGCAAGCTTTGCCACCTTCACGGCATCTCCAAACGTGCGCTTCATCTGTCCCCATGTCAGATCAACGGGCAGAATAAGCGAGTTCCACATATTGTCGTTCAGCTTGCGGTTCAGATGAAGCACGCTGTTCTTGTATTCGTCTTTAGCCTCTGTCAGATAGCGCAGGTCGGTAGACTCCTCATCGAGAATCAGCTCCGGGTTGCGTCGCGGTCCGGCATAAAGCAGCTTGAAGTTGTCTACGGCGGTCAGCTCGTTGTCGGCAACCTCCGACTTGTCTGTAGAGTCTACGTAGAAGCCTATGCGGAGAGTCACGGGATTTTCGCTTGATATACTATTATCGTCGAGACATATCTGCACCTGGTTCTCATATTCTCCCTCGAAGAAGGCGTGTCCGATACCGGCTTTATCGTATGTATTGCCAAGTGCCTCGGCATCAGTCTGACTGATGCCGTTGAGGGTTGCTGTTGAGTATTTCTCGTTAATCGGATTGCCTTGGGTATCGAGCACTGTAATGAACAGGTTTGCAAGCGGTCCGCCGTTCTGCTTGATGTTCTCCGAACTGTTCGCTGTGCTGAATCCGTTGCATCGCAGCAGGTACCATCCTGCCTTGTGTACCTTCACGTCCTGGTAGATATTGAAGTCGCGCAGGCCTTTGGTGTAGCAGTAGTAATATTTGCCGTAGTTGGTCTGATGAGTTCCATCATAAGCAGGTGTCCAGTCAGAATTCCCTGGATATGTCCGATACGTCTTTTCGTCGCCAAAGCGCACGCGGCTTATTACATCAGGAGTTGAGCTTACGCCTCCGATTTTCCAGTTTGCAGCATCCAAATCATTTACTCTGAAATCCGGACATGCAATAAGGAAAGAGGCATCGACAACCGATTTCATGTTTGCAGGAGCTGTGCGGAAGAGTTTGTAATAATCATTCTTCGTAATGATCTTCCATTCCTGGTTCTTGTATTCCTTGGTGCCCTCTGCTGCTAATTTTGTTTCATAATTGCAGAACATATCCTCGTTGTTCGGATAAGCCGTAAGGTAACCGGCTGAAACGATTCTGACGAGATATACCTTGTTCGTTTTTGAATCATAGTCCTTGGCTTTTACAAAGCGGACAGCGCTTGAAGCGTCATTTCTGTCCATATATACCCCATTAGCTGCTATTCCTAAATATGAACCAGTTTTAGAACCATTCACTTTGCTCTCCAGAGAATACATTTGTAAACCTTTATTCTTCATATAAATGGAATATGGTGAAACATTCAGCGAGGCATGAGTACCCCACAGACCGCCAACGCTCAGAAACTTTTTGGCACCGACGTTATACAGATACACAATCTTATCTCCGTCGGTTTCATCTGTTCCTTTGTTTGCACAAATTTCTGACGAAGGATCAACGCCAGAAAGGTCGTCAACACCTCCAATAACCGTTTCTTCTATTCCGTTGTCTTCCGTCGCTTTATTTTGTGCCGAGGCTACAGTAGCATTTGCAGCCATCAGCACTGCGGCCAAAGCGACAGCCGCAATGCTTCCTTTTGCCTTGGCAAAAGAAAGCAGATAACTTTTACTCATCATAATTTATTAATCTCTATTGTAGATTTTTTCTAAAAATGCTTATTCATTCAAATGTGTCAATTGTGACAGCTATGCTGTTGTCCTGATACGAAACGATTTGCAAAGATATGAAAAAAAAATATTTATGATAAAATTTCCCCCCCCCTGTTATTATTATTTATGATTTATTAACATTAGTGTCCAATAAAAATTGGACACGTTAATTAATCAAATAGTCCCTTAAAAAGGGGATAATCGAGTTCTTTGACATCGTTGAAAATAGTCTTCATGATGAACAATTGCTACGAGACAATAAGTGATAATGGCAACACTAATCTTTCTATTCAGAAATGCGGTAAGTTGAGCGAAAACGTATTTGTCCTGAAACATAGTAGCCAATTCTTTTTTTGGCTGCAAAGCTACAAAATCAAGTCCCCAATTTTATTTTACGAGTTTCTGAACTTCTGGAAGGAGGAAAGGTTTGATGTCCTTGAATGGCACAACGAACTCGATGATGCCCATGGCGTAAGGCCCAATTTCGTACTGCTGATATTTGAAGCAGACACCCTCGGGAGTGAGGTAGGGAGCGTGAGCAGGAATGGGGATAAGTCCGTTCTCTCCGAGGAAGAGATAATTCTTGAGATTCTTTTCTGTCACCTCGCTGTCTTGAGGAGCAATATAGCTCACGATGCCCTTCTTGAGGATGGGTTGCAGTTCTTCTATCTTCAGCGTGTCCACGGTCTCGGTCAGAGGCTTGCCAGTAGCTTTGTTGATATTGACATGATAGTCGACAGCCGATCCGTGTGCTCCTCCCAGGTAGGTGTAGCCAAGGACTGCATAGGTGAGATATTGCTCACATTCGTATGCTTTTTTGAGGCTCAGCTCGTTGTTGAATCTTGGAGCAAATTCTGGCTTCTGTCCCGACATTCCTTCGTACACTTCTTTCTGCATGCTTACCAGGAAATCCATGTTGCATTTGCCATAGAAGTCGACGAGTTGCTGTGCCTTGTCCAGACTGCCGCTATAGTCGGCAGTCTTCTTGTTGCCCTCTTCTGTACAGGTGGCGGTGAGGCTTAGCTGTGACAATTCGTGGGCAATAAACTTTCGTACAGCCATCGGCAGAGAGCCTTCGCCCTGCGGATAGTCGATGCGGAGGGTGCTGTAGACGGTGGAGTCTTGCTCTGAGTGATAAGAGAAGCTGTCTGTTACGAGTGTATCGGCCTCTTCGACCGCTACAGAGTCAGCTGTCTTGGGGGTGCTTTTCGATTTGCATCCTGTGGCGGTTATGGCTATCGCCATCAATACTGCTAAAGCAAAAAATATTTTTTTCATACCTTTGTTTTCTTTTTGTGAAGATTAAGCCTGTGGGAATGCAGACCTGCAAGTTTGCATGTTCCCCGAGTGCTGCTTATCTTTTGCAAAATTACAATTTATAGTAATACAAAGCAAAGAATATGTGTTAAATTTTATTCTTGTTTTATCCTTTACCGTCACTTACTTAAAAACGTTGTCTGACGGATAATAAAATCACTGTTTCTGCGTTATAAGTCTATAAAAGTCTTTTGGAAATCTTTATCTGCCAAATACAAGTAAAAACTAAATCTATAAAGCAATGAGAAAACTAATCAATACATTGACTATGACGGCAGCGATATTCATGCTCTCGACAGCAGTTCCTGTCGCAATTCCTGCCTCTGTTCCAGCGGCAGCTTCTTCGTCATCCCTCGTGAAACCTTGGACGAATGGGCGACTGATGGTGTCTGCCAACCATCGCTACCTGCAGTTTGAGAACGGACAGCCATTCTTCCTTCTGGGAGATACGGGCTGGCTGTTGCCCGAACGTCTCGACCGTTCGGAAGCACAGTATTACCTTCAGAAATGCCGTGCGGCAGGCTTCAACACTGTCTTGGTACAGGTGATGAACGGAACGCCAGCCTATAACATCTACGGACAACCCTCGTTGCCTGCAGGATGGGACTTGACGAAGGCCGATCCCGATGGTGTGTACAGCTATTGGGACCACATGGATTATATCATCAAACAGGCTGAGCAGAACGATATCTATATCGGTATGGTGACTATATGGGGCTCGCAGGTGAAGGCAGGCAACATGAATGTCGAACAAGCCAAGGCCTATGGTCGTTTTCTTGCCCATCGATATAAGCATTCGCCCAACATCATTTGGGTGATGGGAGGTGACATACAGGGCGACATCCACCCCGAGGTATGGGAGTCGTTGGCCACCACTATCAAGAGCATTGACCATAGCCACCTGATGACCTATCATCCTCGTGGTCGTTATACCTCAGCTAAGTGGTGGAGCAAAGCTCCGTGGATAGACTTCCATGCTTTTCAGAGTGGACATCGCAAGTATGGGCAACGTATGGGCAATAAAGACTATCCCATACCCGACAACACCGAGGAAGACAACTGGATGTATGTAGACTCCACCTGGGCCTACAACCCCATGAAGCCTGTGCTCGATGCAGAGCCCAGCTATGAGGATATCCCCAAAGGACTACACGACCCTTGTGAAGAGCGCTGGCAAGACTATGATGTGCGTCGCTATGCCTATTGGAGTGTTTTTGCTGGCTCTTGTGGTCACACCTATGGTCATAACGCCATCATGCAGATGCTGAAGCCTGGCTATCCTACGAGCTACGGCACCGACGGCACCGAGAAGACTTGGTATCAGGCTCTTGATGACCCTGGCTTCAATCAGATGAAGCATCTCAAGAACCTGATGCTCACCATGCCTTATTTCGAGCGGGTGCCCGACCAGAGCATCATTGTGGGCAGGAATGGCGAACGCTATAACCGTCTGCTTGCCACCCGTGGCAAGGATTACCTGATGGTGTACAACTACAACTGTGTGCCCATGAAGATAGACCTTGGCAAGGTGTCGGGCGATAGGAAAAATGTGTGGTGGATGGATGCTGCCACAGGCTGTCTCGACTATATCGGCGAGTTCGACAGCCGCATCGTAACCTTTGCTCCACAGAAGGGAGTACGAGGTGTGAGCGACGGCGTGCTCATAGCCATCGACAGCAGCAGGCATTATCTTGCCAAGGACCAGAAACAGATTGCCGACCAGAGCCTGAACGGCAAATCGAGAGACCTGAACGAGTAGGAGGTTTAGAAGTTAACTTCTTAACTTCTGAGCTGAACTCTTCTTTTTTTATCTTTTTTAATCTCTTATCTTTTCCGTTTTCACAAAAATAAGCTATCTTTGCCGCCCAATTATACAAAAACATGAAAGTAATGATGGATGAGAAACAGAGATTAAGATCAGTTTACAAGGTGACTATAGCAGGCAGCATTATCATCAATGTGTTATTGCTCGTGCTGAAGTTTGCCGCAGGCATCTTGGGGCATTCTGCCGCCATGATAGCCGATGCCATCCATTCGCTCACGGACTTCGCTACCGATGTGGTGGTACTGGTATTCGTAAAACTGGGCAATAAGCCGAAGGATAAAGACCATGATTATGGGCATGGCAAATACGAGACGCTTGCCACAGCCATCATCGGCATTTCGCTCTTCGTGGTGGGTGTGATGATTTGCTGGTCGGGGCTTGTCAAAACCTATCACGCCTTCTTAGGCGAAGAGCTACAGCAGCCAGGTATCGTAGCCCTTGTGGCAGCAGTGGTGAGCATCGTGATGAAAGAGTGGGCTTATCAGTTTACGGTTCGCGTGGGGCGCAAGTTTCACTCTGAGGCTGTGGTTGCCAATGCCTGGCATCATCGCAGCGACGCCCTGTCGAGTATCGGTACGATGATGGGTGTTGGCGGCGCCATCCTCTTGGGCAGCCACTGGGCAGTGCTCGACCCTTTGGCTGCTATTGTGGTGAGCATCTTCATCATCAAGGCAGCCTGGTCGTTGGTGATGCAGAGCGTGAAGGAACTTACCGATGCCAGCCTCTCAGATGCAGAAGAAGCCGACATCGTGAAGACTGCTACCGAGGTGCAGGGAGTTTGCGAGATTCACAATCTGCGAACTCGTCGCATCGGCAACAATATTGCCATCGAGATGCACGTCCGCATGCCTGGTTCACTCTCGCTCTATGTGGCTCACGAGCGTGCCACGGCCATAGAACAACGACTCAAGCAGAAGTATGGTGCCGATACCCATGTGGGCATTCATCTTGAACCCATCAAGATTAATGGCAGGTATCAGGCGCCAGAATAAAATAAGAGAGGGATTGTACTTCCCTAAAAAAGGGAATAGTGTGCTATAATTGTCGGAAAGTGGGTCTGAAAAGGCGTTTTCCGACAATTATAGCTTTATATTTGTCGGAAAACGGGTTAAAAAATGTATTTTCCGACAATTATACGGAAAGTTTTGATTATCTTTGCCTCTGTTTTTATAAGCTAACTGAAGTTTCGCATATCAGGAAGTTAAAGGAGTTAAGGAAGTTAAGGAGTTAAGACGTATGTCTTGCAGCTTAATAACTACGCCAAAAAGACTATTGTCTTAACTCCTCAGCGACCGTAGGGAGCGATAACTCCTTTAACTTCATTAACTTCTGAACTTGCGAAACTTGAATAAACTAATTAATAGATAGAGGAGGATTATAATATGTTGATAGGTAGAAAGAAACAGCAAGCTGAGCTGAGGGATGCTTACAATTCCGATGACTCTAAATTCGTAGCGTTGTATGGAAGAAGGCGTGTAGGAAAGACTTATCTTGTTAAACAGACGTTTAAAGATGAGTTTACTTTCTTTCATTCCGGTCTTGCTAATGGATCTTTGCAAGAGCAACTTTATGGTTGGCGTTCTTCTTTAGAGGACGCTGGCCTCCAAGTGCCTTCTTCGCCCAAGCATTGGTTGGAGGCTTTTGATATGCTGAAAGAATTGATTCGTCAGTCATCAGCGAAGAAGAAAGTTATTTTTATCGATGAAATGCCTTGGATGGACACGCCGAGGTCTAAGTTTGTTACGGCATTGGAGTTCTTCTGGAATGGGTGGGCTGCGATGCGGAATGATGTCCTGCTTATCGTTTGTGGTTCGGCAACATCCTGGATTATCAACAAGATATTCCGTAATCATGGCGGTCTGCACAATCGTGTGAACTATCAGATTTTCTTAGAGCCTTTCACCCTTCACGAGTGTGAGGAATATAGTGAGGCTATGGGCTTCGCTTATTCCCGGTATGATTTGTTGGAGGCTTATATGGTGATGGGCGGAGTGCCTTACTATTGGTCTTTGATGGAGAAGGGGAAGAGTCTGGCTCAGAACATCGATTCTCTTTTCTTTGCACCCCAGGGACTTTTGCATTACGAGTTTAGGGAGCTGTATGATTCTCTTTTTCGCAATTCAGAACCATATATAGATGTGGTGAATGTATTGGGTAAGAAACTTGGCGGAATGCGCCGGGAGGAAATCGTATCAAGTTTAGGTGTTACGGATAGCGGAAATCTATCTCGTGTACTGGAAGATTTGGAACATAGCGGCTTCATAATCCGTACCAATTCTTATGGTGCCAAGAAGTATAATGCCATCTATCGCCTGATGGATAATTTTTCTTTGTTCTATCTGAAGTTTATGAAGGAGAATAGAACGGATGACCCAGAGTTCTGGTCGCACAATTATACTTCGCCTCTTCGCTATTCATGGTGTGGCTTGGCTTTTGAGCGAGTATGTTTTCAGCATATTCCTCAAATCAAGCAGGCACTTGGCATTTCGGGAGTGGTGACAAATACTTATTCCTGGCAGGTGAAGGACGATGAGATTTATGGTCCTGGTGCGCAGATTGATATGCTGATAGAGCGAGCCGATAACACCATTAATATCTGCGAAATGAAGTTTTCTCAGAACGAATTTGTGATAGATAAGGATTATGATGCGAATCTCCGCCACAAACTGGCTCGTTTTGGCGATAGTATCTCTCGTCGCAAGACCCTACGGCTTACAATGGTTACTACGTATGGAGTAGTGCATAATGCTTATTGGAACCGGGTACAGAGCGAAGTTGTGTCAGATGACTTGTTTTTGTGAAAAGTTGTAAAAATAGGCGATTATTTACCCATATCTCATAAAAAAACATAGATATGGGTAAAAAATCGCCCTTTTTCTTGTTTTGATAAAAAAGGAACGAGCCTTGAAGTAACTGATGAAAAGTTAGCTTCAAGGCTCGTTTTTATTATATTGCCAGTTTATTACCAACCGAGGTTGACACTGGCACCAGCCATGATCCACAGTCCTGGCTGCTTGATGGCAGCGAGGTCGTAGTAGCGATGGCAGGTGATGTTGTCGGCCTTCACGTAGATGCTGTATTTCTTCTCATCCCACATGAGCTTGCAGTCCACCTTGGTGTAGGGAGAGTAACCATTCATGCGTTGCTGCCAGCGCACCGCCCATGAGGCAGAAAGCTTTTTCCATATCTGATGATCCAAGCCGAAGACAGCTTTGTGCTTGAGATATTCCAAAGCATAGAGCGACTTGAGAATGTCGGCATCGGTTTTATGATCCTGGTAGATATAGGCATATCCCACCTTGATGCGTGTGATGAAGCAGTTGTGTATGAGCTCTCTCATGTAGATAGTAGCATCGAGGTTATAGCCCATGTTGTTGAGTTTTCCGATATTCATCACGTGATATTTGCTGTCGGCGAGTTCGGTTTCTGAAGTCTGTACCCAGTCTATCATGTTGGTGCCGTGTGCATAGAATCCGCTTATCGTAGCAGCCAACCCCTTCTGTCGGTACTGTGCGCCTATCTTGAAGGTGGAGTTTTTCTCAGGGCTTAGTGTGATGTCGCCTTGTTGCACCACATTACTGATATATAGATCGGTGTAGGTAGGCATACGCAGAGCCTTGTTCCAGGAAGCAAAGAACTTCCAGTTGTTGTTAGGTCTATAGCTCATGTCTACGCCAGGATAGAAACGGAAGTCGTTGTCAAGTCCTGTGTTCTTATTGACGAGGACACCTGCCGAGAGTGTGAAACCTCCGAAGATGAAGTTGTGCTCCAGCATGATGTTGGTATTGGTTCGCTCGCCCTTGCGTGTGTACTGTCGGTCGGAGCCATGTATGTTCTTATAGTCTTCTGCAGCCAGTGGCTCGCCGAGGGCAGTGGAGTAGATGCGCTCCTTGCTGATATCGAACGCTACGGCTGTCTTACCTAACATCCATGCTATATTGGCGTTGAGTCCGCCTCCATATACATCCAGGTCGTGGTAGTTCTCGCCCGCAGCAGTACCCGCTTTGCCGCGTGTCAGCTGATAGTGGTCCTTGAAGTTGTTGTAATAGAACTGTGGAGCGATTTGCCACGTCTGGTGTGGGTCGTGCAGGTTGAGGTTGATCGACGCCATGGCGTGGTCGGTCTTCTCATACTGGTTGTTGAACTTGGCGCTGTAGAATGTGTTGGCTCCGTAGCTCTGTTGGGCATATCCCACCTGTGCGTTGATATCGAAGCGTTGGTTGTAGCTCAGGTTGACTTGTCCGAAGGCTTGTCCTTTCTCAAAGTCGCTGTTCTCCGTGCCACCATCCGAGCGCTTGTAGCCACCGCTGGCAGAGTAGGCGTGTGTCCACTTGCCTGTGGTGAATGAAGACTGTAGGCGTCCCTGTGTAGCGAAGCTGCCAAACGATCCTCCCTCTACGAGTGCTGCCACTCCATCGTTTTGCGCTTTTCGAGTCACGATGTTGATGGCACCGTTGAAGGCTGATGTTCCGAAAATGCGAGAAGCAGCACCCTCGAGCACTTCGATGTGATCGATGTCGGCAAGTGCAACAGGGAAGTCGGAAGCATTGTGACCCGTCTGTGGATTGGAGATGTTGACACCATTCAGGAGAATGGTAATCTGGTCGAAGGTTCCACCGTTGATGGAGATATCCGTCTGTACACCAAAGCCACCGCGCTGACGGACATCCACGCCAGTAGCTAATTTCAAAACATCATTGATGGTCTGTGCCGCCGCACGATGAATATCGTCGCGGGTAATGACAGACACAATCTTTGGCGACTGTTCAACAGTCATCGGGGCACGTGAGCCGGTAACGTTCACCGCGTCGAGCTCGTAAGCCTTTCCTCCCTTATACAGGGTAGAGTCGGCCTTTACGCCCTCTGTGCTGATGCCTTCAGCCTTGGCATGGCTGAGTGTGGCAACGCTGAGTGCGCCTACGAGCACCTCTTTTCCCAAAACGGAGAAAAGAGCATAGCCCTTGTTGGAGAAGCGGTTGAACTTCAGGCTGTTGTGCTTGTTAAAAATTGATTTGTACATTAAAAATGAATGTATAAAATGATAAAAAAAATAAGCCTTGGCTGTTTTGCCATGGGCTTTCGGGCTGCAAAGGTACTGCAAAAATCTGATTAAGCGAATAGATGGAGACTTTATTTTTCATTCTTGAGTGTGATTTTTTTTTACTGAAAACGAAGACAATACAAAAAAAACTCTATTCCTTACAATTATACGCAGTTTTTTTATTATCTTTGCAGAAGATATCCTGCGCTCGGCAATTTGAAAGCAAGCTTTCATTGCGCTCGCTTGCGGTATCTTTGCATAAGATATCCTGCGCTCGGCAATTTGAAAGCAAGCTTTCATTGCGCTCGCTTGCGGTATCTTTGCACTCAACTATCGCAAGTAAGCTCCACACGCCCTGAACCAACGGTCACCGGCGCGTAGCGGAAAGGTAAAGGGCAGAAGCTCATAGCCCAGGGCAGCGCCCTGGGTAATCAGGAACGCAAACCTATCGCCCTGTAAGGGCAAAAGCTTTTAAACTTCAGGCAAAACATAAAGCTTTTGCCCTTACAGGGCGCCTTGCCGATTGCTATTATACCCAGGGCGCTGCCCTGGGCTATGGGCTTCTGCCTTTTCAGGGCGTGCTGCTATGGGCTTCTGCCCTTTTACTTTGCTTTACCCTTCGGCCAGCGATTTTCAATTCCGTTACGCGCCGGTGACCGTTGGTTCAGGGCGTGCTGCCATGGGTTATAGGCTTTTGCCCCTTCTGGGCGTGCTTGAACCAGATGCGAAACTTGCGGCAGTAACTCAACTTTCGCAAAAGCGAAAGCTCCGGCATAGACACAACACAAAGGTGAGTTTCACCTTATTAAATATAATATAGATATGAGACAGATAGACATTAAGCAAATCAACGACAATGTTTTTGAGACGATAGGGAAGGAGTGGATTCTTGTGGCTGCAGGCAACAAGGACAAGTTCAACATGATGACAGCTTCCTGGGGTTGCCTGGGCTGGCTGTGGAACAAGCCCGTGGCAGTGGTGTTCATTCGTCCCGAGCGCTTCACACACGAGCTCATCGAGGCCAACGACACCATGACACTCTCTTTCTTGGGGCATAGCGAGGAAGCACGCAAGATATACAATTTCTGCGGTTCAAAGAGCGGACGCGCCCTCGACAAGTGTGAGGCCACAGGACTCAAGCCCGTCGTCTTGGAGGGTGGAAGTATCGGTTTCGAACAGGCCCGACTCACCTTGGAGTGCAGAAAACTCTATAAGGACAGTATGTCGGCAGAAAAGTTTATCGACAAAGACCTTCTGCAGTGGTATGGCGCCAAGGGTGGCTTCCACGATGTGTATGTGGTGGAAATCACTCATGCCTACGCCGAGTAAAACTATCAAGAAGACCCATTCTCTCTTAGTAATACAACAAACGCATTTGAATTATGGCACAAGGACAAACAGCAGTAAAAGAACGTCAGGATCTTGAGATCAAGAAGCCTAAACGTTATCAGGTACTTCTACACAACGACGACGTCACACCGATGGAATTTGTCGTCGACATTCTGTACACATGCTTCTTCAAGGCCGCCGAGGAATCCAATGCCATCATGCTCAAGGCCCATCGCGAGGGGAAAGCCTCGGTAGGCATCTACAGCTATGACGTGGCAAAGAGCAAGGTGGAGAAGGCGAGGAGGAAGATAGACAAGGCAAAGTATCCTCTCGCATTTACCATTGAGCCTGTGTGAAAAATTGATTTTGCAAAGTTGAGTAAAAAATAAGTATAGCTATGGAATTATTCCCAGGACTTACCCAATCCATGTCCTTCTTCTTTTGCAAGGCTATGGACAATGTAGTCTCATACCATCACGAGTTTCTCATGCCCGAGCATCTGCTGTTGAGCGTCATCGACCATCCCGAGGTTGTCCGTATCATGCGCCGGATGAAGATCGACCAAAAGTCCATGCGTCAGGAACTCGACGCATGGCTTAAGCAGCAGGAGCGCATTCCCAAAGAATTCTCTCATGTGAAGCCCGAGCCTTCTGTGCTTTTCAAGGCGATGCACAGCTCTGCCTATCTGGTCAACCTGGCTGGCGGAGCAGGTGTTAAGCTCAATGTGACTCATTTCCTCACAGCCATGCTGACTCTTCCCTACGCTGAGGCTCCCTTTCTCATCGACAAGTACATCGGTGAGCAGGGTGAGAAGTTCACCCGACTCGTAGGCGAGAAGTTTCCCGATGAGGAAGACCCGGAAATGAAAGAGCTTAGCAAATTATCTCCCCTGTTGGCGAATGAGAGCGAAGGCGGCCTCAGTGATGAAGAGTTGATGAACGAGATGAGGGCATTTATAGAAAGCGGAAGTTCCGACTTCGATGATGACGACGAAGACGGTGATGACGGCGACTTCTGGTATGATGACGACGATGACAACGATGAAGACGACGGCATCGACAACGATGAGTATGACGACCCTGAAGGCTGGCAGACCGGAAAACGCCATCCCTCCGACTGGCATAAGCTCGTCACCTGCATCTCCGAAAAGGTAGACCAGCACAATCCGCTCATCGGCCGCGAGAAAGAACTCGACCGCACCATACAGGTGCTCTGCCGTGCCGAGAAAAACAATCCGCTGCACGTGGGCGAGCCTGGTGTGGGAAAGACAGCCCTCGTCTTCGGACTTGCCAAACTCATCAACGAGAATCAGGTGCCCGACCGCCTCAAGGGAGCCCGCATCTACGGCATGGACATCGGACAGATGCTTGCCGGATCGCAGTATCGTGGCGACTTCGAGAAACGCATCAAGATGGTGATGGACGGAGCTGCCAAGGAGGGCAATGTCATCATCTATATCGACGAGATTCACAACATGATAGGAGCCGGAAGAGGATCGGATGGCGGACCTGACGCCTCCAACATGCTCAAGCAGTATCTCGAGGCTGGCGACATCCGCTTCATTGGTTCCACCACCTACGAGGAGTACAACCGCTACATGGCGAAGAGCAAGGGCATCGTGCGCCGTTTCCAGCAGATCGACATCAAGGAGCCTTCCGTCGACGAAGCCATCAAGATTCTCGAGGGGCTGCAGCATAAGTACAATATCTATCATGGCGTCACCTATCGCAAGGACGCCCTCGAATATGCGGTGCGGGCCAGCGACAAGTACATCAGCAACCGCTTCCTGCCCGACAAGGCCATCGACCTCATGGATGAGGCCGGTGCCTATCTTGAGGTGCATCCTGCCAACCGCCAGCGCTCTTATGTCACCAAGGCCGTCATTCAGCAGATTCTCACCAAGGTGTGCAAGATAGACGCTGCAGCCATCAAGGACGAAGACAACTCTGCCCTGGCATCGCTGCGCCAACGAATGCTCGACAAGATCTATGGTCAGGACACAGCCGTCGACAAGGTGGTGGAAGCCGTGATGATGGCGAAGGCAGGACTCATCGACGACGACAAGCCTATGGCGTCGCTTCTCTTCGTAGGACCTACGGGAGTGGGAAAGACTGAGGTGGCACGCGTCCTCGCCCGCGAGTTGGGCATCGAGCTGGTGCGCTTCGATATGTCCGAATACACCGAGAAGCATGCCGTTGCCAAACTCATTGGCTCGCCGGCAGGCTATGTGGGCTACGAGGACGGTGGACAGCTCACCGACGCTATCCGCAAGACGCCCAACTGCGTGCTTCTGCTCGACGAGATAGAGAAGGCACACAGCGACATCTACAACATCCTGCTCCAGGTGATGGACTATGCCCGACTTACCGACAACAAGGGTCAGAAGGCTGACTTCCGCAACGTCATCCTCATCATGACCTCTAATGCCGGAGCTCAGTATGCCTCGCAGGCCAACATCGGTTTTGCAGGCAATGTGAGTCGTGGTCAGGCGATGCTCGCACAGGTGAAGAAAACCTTCCGCCCCGAGTTCATCAACCGTCTTTCCGACACTGTGGTGTTCCACGATATGGACAGGCACATGGCAGAGCTTATCCTCGACAAGAAGCTTGCCCAGCTCGCCGACAAACTCAGCGCCAAGGGCGTCAGTATCGAGCTTACACCTCAGGCGCGAGAGCATCTCCTAAAGTGGGGATTCACCAAGGAGTATGGTGCCCGCGAGATGGATCGTGTCATCGGCAACCGCCTCAAGCCTGTGCTCATGAAGGCTCTTCTCTTCGGCAAGCTGAAGAAGGGTGGAAAGGCTGTGGTCAAGCTCGAAGGCAAGGAGCTGGTGATATAGTTAAGATGTTAACTTCTCTAACTCCTTAACTTCTCTAACTCTCCATTTGCAATTAATACTCAATAAAAGAACAATGATATTTCAAATAGACGAGTCAACGCCTTATCCCACGTTTCCCGACCCACGCGCAGGCGATGAGGACGGGCTCTTTGCCGTGGGCGGCGATTTAAGTATCGACCGCCTGCTGCTGGCTTACTGCCACGGCATCTTCCCCTGGTACAGTTTTCGCGACCAGCCTGATATTCTGTGGTATTGTCCTATGCAGCGTTTCGTCATCTTCCCCGAAGAGATACACGTGAGCCACTCCATGCGCACGCTCATCAACAAAGACCAGTACAGCTACAGCATCAATGAGGCGTTCGACGACGTCATCGCACAGTGCAGCAAACTGCGCATCGAGCAGGATGGAGCCTGGCTGGGCGACGATATGATCAAGGCTTATACTGAGCTTCATCGTCAGGGCTTTGCCTCGAGTGTAGAAGTGTGGGACGATGCTACCGATCAGCTCGTGGGCGGACTCTATGGTGTCACCATCGGCCCTGTGTTTATTGGCGAGAGTATGTTCTCCCTCGTTCCCTCAGCCTCCAAGCTGGCGCTTATCTATCTGGCCCGTTTCATGCAGCGTAAGGGAATGAAACTCATCGACTGCCAACTCGAGACTCCGCATCTCCGTTCCATGGGCGGTAGGTTTATCAGCTACGATGACTATCTGAAAATCATCAATGATGATGATGAGTCTTGATAACAGAAAATGTTATCAAGATTTTTTTGTTTTATCAAGAATTAGAGAATTGAAGTTTCGCAAGTTTTTCCCCACACGCCCTGAAGGGGCAGAAGCTCTTAGCCCAGGGCAGCGCCCTGGGTTATTACGGACGCAAACCTGTCGCCCTGTAAGGGCAAAAGCTTTAAAATACCGGACAATATACAAAGCTTTTGCCCTTACAGGGCGCCTTTCTGATTGCCATTGTACCCAGGGCGCTGCCCTGGGCTAAGAGCTTTTGGGCCTTCAGCCCGTACTTAAACCACTTGCGAAACTTGAGTTAGAGAAAAACAAATCCTGACTGAAAATCGACTTTGAACAAAATGACTCAGTCAGGATGTTGTAAGAAGCTATGACATTCTAATGTCTTAACCCCTTGATACTTTATAAAACTTATTTCTGAAATTCCATTAGAATATAGGTGTTCCGATGCAGCCGTTGGGTGCCTGGATGTGGAGCAGGGCACTTACGGTGGCGGCAATGTCGGTCATGTAGTGAGGCTGGGTAGTGGCACCATGCTGAATGTGCCATCCCATGAAGACCAAAGGAATGTGGATGTCGTAAGGATTCCAAGCGCCGTGGCTGGTACCCTTCGCTACATCGTACTCATAATGGGCAGGCTTCAGAACAATCTGCACGCCTCCGCTGCGCTCACGGTTGTAGCCGTTGATGGCACGGAACTTCAACTGCTCGGGAATGCTTTCGGTCGAGGTCTTCTCCATGTCGAAGGCATAGTGCACAATCTTCTCTTTCTTCAGGCGGTTGACTACCGCCTGCTTCACGGCAGCATAGTCGAGACCAGCCTCCTCGATGGTGGCGGTGTTGAAGAACACCTGATAGTTCATGATTGTCATCACGAGGTCTTTGTCGGTGTTGAACTTAGCCTTGAGCTCTTGGTTAAGTTCCTTGACCATAGATTTCCCGTTCCAGATGCCGGCAGGTATGCGCTGGTCTTGCAGGAAGGCGGCATTGTTGACAGCACCATGGTCGGCAGTGAGGAAGGTGAGATAGTTGCCCTTGCCGATGGTCTTGTCGAGATAGGCGAAGAAGTCGGCAAGCGCCTGGTCGAGGCGCAGATAGCAGTCTTCGGTCTCAACGGCGTTGACTCCCACCTGATGGCCGATGTAGTCGGTGCTCGAGCAGCTGATGGTGAGCAGGTCGGTGTCGGTGTTTTTGCCTAAGTTCTCGCCCTCGATGGCAGCCTTGGCAATATCGAAGGTAAGGTTGCAGCCGAAGGGTGTGTTGCGGATGATCTTGTAGCCATGCTTCTTGTAGAGAGCAGCGAGGTCGAGAGGCAACTGTGCCTTCTCGCCGTCGACGATGCCGTTCTCGTAGTTGTTGGCGTCGGCTGTGCTCTGCTGATAGGTGTCGATGGGGTAGAGGGTTTCCCACTTCTGCGAGAGATATTTCTCTGCCAGCTTACGCTTGTTGAACTTGTTGACCCACTCGGGCAGTTTGTCCATATAGAAGGTGCTGGTGATGAATCGTCCTGCCTTGTCGTCGAACCAATAGGCACCGTTGGCATGATGTCCGGCAGGAAGGATGGCAGCGCGGTCTTTCAGCGCCACGCCAACGACCTTGGAGCGGTTGTTGGTGGCAAGGCGCAGCTCGTCGCCGATGGTTGTCGCCCACAGATTGCGTGGCGACATGTAGCCTGCTTTTCCATCGGAGCCTACGGGTTTCACGGTGTTGTCGCCCACGCAGTTGACAATCTTTCCGTCTTTCACAAAGGCGTTGCCGGCAATGCCGTGTATTGAGGGCACGGAGCCTGTCCAGACGGAGGTGTGTCCGATGGCAGTGACGGATGGGATGTAAGGTATCTGGCAGTTTTCTACGCTGAAGCCTTCGCCGAGCATTCGTTTGAATCCGCCTTCACCATAGCGGGCATAATAACGATAGAGATAGTCCCATCTCATCTGGTCGATCACAATGCCCACCACGAGCTTGGGGCGTTCGGGTTGTGCCTGAGCTATTCCGCAGAAGGCACAGAGAATGAAAATCAGTCGATAAATTCTGTTCATGTTTTATAGGGTTACTGGTTAATACTCAACTTTCCATAAGTGAAGTGTTCTATGAATGTTTCTGCAAAGATTGTACAAACGAGCGCAATGAAACCTTGTTTTCAAATTGCCGAGTGCAGTCAATCTTCTGCAAAGATTGTACAAACGAGCGCAATGAAACCTTGTTTTCAAATTGCCGAGTGCAGTCAATCTTCTGCAAAGTTAAATAAAAAAACTGATTAAGCGAAGAGAATGATTTTTTATTTCTAAAATCGAAGGCTATCCCAAAGAAAATGCGTAATTTTGTTGCCGAAACTAATTTAACTCCAGAAACAGCGGATAAATCCTCAATCTTCTCCCCGGTAAACTCTTTCGTAAGCCTCTTGCATCTGTTGCAGCGAGAAATGGCTCATGGCATACTGTCGGGCTTGTTCAGCCCAGAGAGCTCTCTCGCCTTGCGGAATGGTATGGGTGAAGAGGCGCATGTAGGCATCGATGTCGTTGTGCTCCACCTTGAGCGGCCAGTCGGCGGGCAGCGTGTCGGCGAGCCCCTTGGCATCATTGATGATGACGGGCGTGCCCTCCATGCTTGCCTCGATGGACAGCAGCGCCAAACCCTCGTGCTCTGAAGGCATGAGCAGATAGTCGAACGAACCGAGATAAGCCGACAGGCCGAAGAGTGGCGGATGGATGCTGGCATTGGGCGCATCGCCTATTCTGTGGGTGAGCATGTCCTTGAGTCTGCCGTTGCCGAAGATGTGGAAGAAGTAGCGGTCGTTGCAGCTCAGCCTCTCCACGATGTCGGCCAGATGGCTGATGCCTTTCTGCTCCTCCATGCGTCCGGCAAAGAGGATGTTGACTTTTCCCTCCATAAGCCCGGGATACGTCTTCCGCTCCTGGCAGGGCGCAATGCCATTATATATAATAGGTGGCAGGGCGTGGTAAGCTTTCTGATAAGTATCGAGCACCGAGGTGGAGATGGCGATGTTGGCATTCTTCGACTGCAGCCAAGCTTCCACCTTGCTGCCCGTCTTCTGCATGCCGTGCCACAGCGACGTGTTGTGAATGGTGCGCACCACGCGGCAATGGCGGGCGAGACGGGGAAAGAGATGGAAAAACCGATAGACCGCCCATTCGGGAATCTCGCTGTGGCAGTGGACGACTGTAGGACGATACTTCAGGAAGAGGAATACAAACCACAACGGAAACAGCAGCGCTGCCGTCTTCTCGAAGAGGTAGTGAAACGGCACTGCGGGAACGGGTGAGCGGTGGAAGGCGATGTGAGCCGCTTTCATCTCGCCGATAAACTGCCGTGTGAAGGGCGAACGGCCTCTCACGACCTCGACAATATGATACTCGAAGTTGGGATTCTCGGACAGAGCAATGTTGAGTGCCACGCGCTCGGCTCCGCCCATGTCGAAGTGGGATATGATATGGAATATTCGTTTCATACGACAAAAATAAGCAAAATGTTTTGAACTTCAAACAAATAGTGCTAATTTTGCAGAAAATAAAACAGAACAATCGTATTTCAAGGAGTTCAAGGAGTTATGAAGTCAAGGAGTTAAGACAAATGTCTTATTGTTTGAAAGCCAAGTAAAAATGCTGTTGTCTTAACTCCTCAGCGACCATGGGGAGTGATAACTTCCTAACTCCCCTAACTCCTTGACTTGCGAAATTTGAATAAAAACGGAAAAATGGCAGAAACATTAAAGGAGAAAACGGCTAAAGGATTGTTTTGGGGAGCTATGAACAGTGGCTCCACACAGGTGCTCAACATCTTGTTCGGCATCTTCCTGGCACGCTTGCTCTCGCCTGCCGACTATGGAATCATCGGCATACTCACCATCTTTACACTCATTGCCGGCAACCTGCAGAGCAGCGGATTCACGCAGGCTTTGGTCAACCTGAAACATCCCACCGACCGCGACTACAACTCGGTGTTCTGGTTCAATGTCATCGTGAGTTTTGCGCTCTATGTGGTGCTCTTCTTCAGCGCTCCGCTTATAGCGGCTTTTTTCCATCAGCCCTGCCTTGTATGGCTGTCGCGCTTTGTGTTTCTGGCTTTTTTCATCTCCTCGTTTGGCATCGTGCAGAATGCCTACATGACCAAGAATATGATGAACAAGGAGATAGCCATCGTGAGCTTCGTGGCGCTCATATCATCGAATGTGGTGGGCGTGTGCCTCGCCTTCAGCGGCATGGCCTACTGGAGCCTCGCATGGCAGCAGGTAATTTTTATTACGGTGCTCAACTTTGGCAGATTCTATTACACAGGCTGGCGGCCACAGCTGCATATCGACTTCGGACCGGTGAGGCAGATGTTCGCCTTCAGCGTGAAGCTGCTCATCACCAATATCATCAACACTGTGAGCAACAATGTGCTGACCTTTATCTTCGGTCGTTTCTATCCTATTGACGATGTGGGCAACTACTCGCAGGCTTACAACTGGAACACCAAGGCCAATTCGTTTATCTCCAACACGGTGGGGCAGATAGCGCAGCCCGTGCTCTCATCGGTGAAAGACGACCGGGGCAAGGAACAGCAGGTGTTTCGCAAGATGTTCCGCTTCACCTCCTTTCTCTCCTTCCCGCTGATGTTCGGACTGGCACTGGTCTCGCACGAGTTCATCCTCATCACCATCAGCGACAAGTGGATAGCGAGTGTGCCCCTGCTGCAGATTCTCAGCGTGAGCGGAGCCTTCGTTCCGCTGTACACACTCTATCAGAACCTCGCCATCAGCAACGGACGCTCGGATGTTTACATGTGGTGCAATCTGGGGCAGGTGGTAGGATTGCTGGCGTTGGTGCTTTGCTGTCACAGCTACGGCATCTACTGGATGGTTGTGGCTTACACAGCCTTTATGATATTGTGGCTGCTGGTGTGGCAGGGCGCCATCAGACACATCACAGGCTTGCGCTTCAGGGATGTCTGTCTCGACACACTTCCCTTCCTGTTCTGTGCGGCAGGCTGTATGGTGGCAACTTATTATCTCACCTGCTGGCTGTCGAACATCTACCTGCTCTTGCTGGTAAGAATCATCCTGGCTTCTTCGCTCTATTTTGCAGTCATGAAGCTTCTTCGCGTCAAGATACTCGAAGAATGTCTCACATTCATGAAGAAAAACCTTAATTCCGCAACACTATAATTTAACTTTATTTATAAGTTCCTGAGCAAC